>ERZ836877.4117-NODE-4117-length-15392-cov-2.906501_pt1 | contig 15392 bp, 9 predicted proteins | sample MGYA00519469_ERZ836877 | MGnify/ENA primary metagenome ERZ836877 (study PRJEB31850, sample SAMEA3708809) | human gut metagenome | biome: human gut; feature: human-associated habitat; material: faeces | place: China | collected 2014 ... | reverse complement strand
CTGGATTCTTAGCTTATCCTATGGAACTGGACGAGTTTCTGTATGAGATTTTTGCGAAAACCGATCTGAAGGTTTCCATCAAGACCAGAGTGGGAAAAGCAGATCCGGCGGAATTTGAAGAGATTTTAGAAATTTATAACCGTTATCCGCTGGAAGAACTGATCATCCATCCAAGAGTCCGGGAAGACTATTATAAGGGATCTGTGCGGATGGAGGCATTTGAGGAAGGAATCGCCATGAGCAAAAGCCCGGTATGCTACAACGGCGATATATTCACCGTTTCCCAGGAAAAAATATTAGAAGAGAAGTTCCCGCAGTTGAACCGGGTGATGATCGGAAGAGGCGTCTGTGCCAATCCTGGACTGGTCAGCGCTTTAAAAATGGGTAATCCAGTGACCTTGGAGCAGTTTATGTCCTTCCATGATTGTCTGTACAAGGGCTATCAGGATTTCTTTTTAGCCATGTCTGGACAGCGTGTGGTATTATTTAAGATGAAAGAGATCTGGTGCTACATGGCTTCCATGTTTGCAGACTGCAAAAAGCAGGAGAAGAAGATCAAAAAGGCTCAGTCTCTGGCGGATTATGAGGCGGCGGTGGCTGCCATGGTAAGGGAATGCCAGTTCCAGCCGGATCATGGCTTTCTGCCGCCAAGATGAAAAATGTAATGTAAATATATATTAGAAGGAGAAATGGTTATGGAAACATCAGTAGTAAAACGCTTTTTACGCTATATCGCAGTGGACACCCAGTCTGCGGCAGAAAAGGATGTGATCCCAAGTACTGCAAAGCAGTTTGACCTGGCAAAAATCCTGGTAGAAGAGTTAAAGGAGATGGGTGCGCAGGATGTAAAAATGGATGATCACGCTTATGTGTATGCCACAGTTCCTGCAACCTCTGAGAAAGAAATCCCAGTGTTAGGTCTGATCGCCCATATGGATACTTCACCAGCCTGCTCGGGCAAGAATGTGAATCCGCAGTTCATCAACAACTACGATGGAAAAGACATTCTCATGAACAAAGAGACTGGTCTTACCATGAAGGTAGAGGATTATCCAGAGCTGTTAAATTATAAAGGACAGGATCTGATCACCACCGATGGAACTACCCTGTTAGGCGCCGATGATAAGGCTGGCGTGGCAGAGATCATGGCTCTGGCAGATTATCTGTTATCCCACCCGGAGATCCCACACGGCAAGATCCGCATCGGATTTACCCCGGACGAGGAAGTTGGCTGTGGCGCAGATCTCTTTGATGTGGCCGGCTTTGGCGCTGATGTGGCTTATACCATTGATGGCGGTGCTTTAGGAGAATTGGAATACGAGAATTTTAACGCAGCATCTGCGAAGGTAAAAGTCCACGGTTTCAGCATTCATCCAGGTTCCGCAAAAAATAAAATGAAAAATGCGATCCTGATGGCCATGGAATTCCAGAACATGCTTCCGGTATTCGAGAATCCAATGTGTACGGAAGGTTATGAGGGCTTTTTCCATCTGGATGGCATCGCAGGTGATGTGGAAGAAACGGTCATGGATTACATCATCCGTGATCATGACAAGCAGAAATTTGCAGAGAAAAAGGCATATATCACAAGAGTTGCCGATTACCTGAACCAGAAATATGGTCAGGGAACCATTGAACTGATCTTAAAAGACAGTTATTACAACATGAAAGAGAAGATCGAGCCACATATGTATCTGATCGATCTGGCGAAAGAAGCGATGACCGATATGGGTATCACCCCGGTGGTATCTCCGGTCCGTGGCGGAACTGACGGCGCGCGGCTTTCCTATATGGGTCTTCCATGTCCAAACCTGTGTACCGGTGGTCATAACTATCATGGCAGATTTGAGTATGTGTGCGTGCAGTCTATGGAGAAGGTCGTGGAGCTGCTGTTGAAGATCACGGAGAAATTTGAAGAACGGTAAGCATAGAAAAGGGTAACAATTCAGCATATCCATGAAAAAATGTCCCGCTGGCAGGTTGATATCTGTGGCGGGACATTTTTATGGCATCATTTTCAAGGACGATTCGATCGTCATTTACCTGGTTGTTCTATTGGTTTTGATGGGCTGTTCTGGATGCTGTCAGCCATGATCGTTTCAATATCTTCGCTGACCTGTGCATATTTTTTCGGTGGGACCGGAATCACGGTACCGTCCTGCATCTGGATCTCATAGCGGGACAGGTTCTGGATCTTTAATACATTGACCAGATAGCTGCGATGCGGGCGGTAGAACTGTTCTGGAAGCATCTTCCGGATCTGCTCGATCAGCAGACGGACGCGGATGGTTCCATTTTGGGTATAAATATCGCAGAATTTGCCTTTGCCGCCGCAGACATACAGGAGATCTTCGTGGCGGATGTAGTAGGTGGAGGAATCCGTTCCCCGGACTACCAGCCGGTTGGCATCCATCTCTTTCTGCAGCGTTTCAAAATGATTCAATAGATGTTTCCGCTCGAATTCATCAAAATGGGTTGGATAAATCGTATCCCGCTCATCCACATCCATTCCATTAGAAATATGGATCATGGCATACCGCCACTGCGGAAATCGTTCTGCTTTGTGTTTTTTCCAGAACAGAGTCACTCGCTGGTGATGCATGGAGATGTGGCCGCTGGGATAATAGGTATACACGAGAAAGCGGACCAGAACTTCACAGGAGGAGCGGGATCCGGTGACCATACGGGAGGACATCTGGGCAGTACGAAACAGCAGGGAATGATGTTCCTGTGCAAAAGCATCTAACAGATTCTGCTTGCCTTCCATATACTGCCGGATCGCAGGACCGATCCAGATAATGTCATCATCCATATATTCGAAGAACAGCCTGCGGTCATTGGCGTAGTATTTTTCAATCAGCTGTACCGTTAAGGCTTCAAGATTTAGATCCATAGGCTCCTCCTTCGTAAAGAGATTCTCTGTGTCAATTTTAGTATAATTATGAGAGAAAAGCAAGGCTTATTCTGTCGCTCATTTCTGAGAAAAGTCATTCATTTCCGGACAATCACAGAAAATAAACCGATATGTTATAATATTTTCCAAAAGGAGGGTTCGCGTATGGGTTTATTCAGCAATAACAAAAAATTATGTCCGATTTGTGGAAATCCGACACCGAGAATCTTTTCAACGAAGGTCGAGGGAACACCGATTTGTAAAGAGTGCGATAAGAAAGCGGATCAGCTTCCGCTTGGAACTACCGATACCATGACGCTGGATCAGTTTAAGGCTTATCTGGATTTTTATGAGGCTAACCAGCCCCTGCGCCAGTTGTTCCAGGAGACGGAACGTGTGGGATTCAATTCCTTCTCCGGAGATCTGATCTTAGACCAGGAGCATGGCTTATTCCGGCTGAAAAATGATGAAAATGCCCTGGTATTTGAGATGAAAGATCTGATCTCGTTCCAGGTATTAGAAGATTCCCGGCCATTATTTATCAGCGAAGGTAAGAATCTCCGCACCTTTCAGAGTGATGTTCCAGAGAAAGCCAATGCCATGGCTCCGCAGATTGGCCAGTTCGTACTGATGCGCCAGCAGTTTGAGAACATGGAAAATATGGCAAGAATGTTAGAAAGGCAGGGCGGCGATCAGAAGCAGGACCGTTATGACAGTTCCAACAGACCAGAACGTCCTTATTTTGATGTCCCGGCTCCGTTTGAGAGTTTCTTTGTGGATCTGAAACTGAACCATCCGTACCGGAGGAGTTTCCGCGGCGAGATCACTGCACCAAGCTTTGACCGGGATTACCCAAGTCTGGATTCCTACTTAAAGAGCTATCAGAAAAAGGCTGATAACCTTCACGCCTTTGCCAGAGACTTCATTCACATGATGAATCCGGGTGCGCAGGAAATCTATGACGGTGTAGAGACAGCCAGACCACAGGCCGTTCCACAGGTAACTCCACAGTCAGTACCACAGGCCGCTCCAGCTCAGGCATCCGATCCCATCCAGGAGATCCAGAAGTACAAACAGCTGTTTGACGCCGGGGTGATCACGGAGGCGGAGTTTACGGCGAAGAAGAAGCAGCTGATGGGAATCTAAGGTTTTGGCGGTATACGAATTAAAATATAGAAATATTGAGAAAGATGGAGAGGATGAAAAAACATTTTCTCCATCTTTTCTGCAAGTTTGGCAGATTTTATGTAATGGAAGATTTCTTGTACCGGTTGCGGATCGGTGCTATACTGTAGTTATAAATTGATAAAGTGTGCTCCCGTATTATCAGAAGATACGGAAGCAAAAATTTGTTTAGAAAGCAGTATAGGAAAGTGAGAGAAAAAGACGTATGAGAAGAAGAAAAAGAAGAATCCTGGCAGCAGGAATGGCTGTAGTAATTACATGCAGCCAGTATGGTTCTGTGCCAAAAGCTTATGCGAACACGGGCTTTTATCAGATTAAGGAAATTGAGGATCTATCCGATCAGGTTCAGTATCAGAAGGTTCCATATGGTACCCGTTATCAGGATCTGCAGATGCCAGACAGCATCGACGTTTTTGTTAAGCTGGGGGGGGCAGAAAGTAGATGCAGCGAAACCAGAAGAGACTGGTGAAATAGAAGAGGCCACCGAAGGGGAAGATACAGCTGAATCCATTGAAGCAGAAGAATCAGAAGAAGAGTCTACGGAAGAAAATTCAGAAGAGAAAGAGAAATCCACAGAAGAGAATTCTGAAGAGGAGACTTCTGTCTCAGAGAAAACTGATGAAAGTTTTGATCAGGAAGAGGGTGTAGACGAAACGGAGGATTTTGACAATGTGGATATGTCAGAAAATGACGCTGAGGAGGATGAGGACGGTTTCTGGAGAAAGATTAAGGTAACATGGGTCCTGGATGAGGAAGAAAGCCAGGCGTCCAGTTATGATGGAAAAACTCCAGGTGTTTATCTGTTCCGAGCAAAACAGAAAAACAGCAATTACGTGGTGGACGAAGAGGAACTTCCTACCATCCAGATCACAGTTATGGAAAAGGGTCAGGAGACCACGGCATTGGAATTTGTACCACTGGAAGAGACAGTTGCCGAACAGTATCTTTCTATTGGCAGTAAAGAGTCTGATATCCAGCTTCCAGAGCAGTTAACAATACGTGAGACAACGGGAGAAGAGACCACAGAGCGGATTTTGACGGGAATTACATGGAAATTAGATGCAGAAAACAGCACTTATTCTGAATTTCAGGGCGGACTTGCGCTGGAAGACTATTTTGATCATTTTACGGAGGACGGAGAACCAGAGGAAACCGAAGAAAAGACCTGGGAAGGCTATGAAAAGGCTAACGAGGAGTACAATGGCGCCAGCTACACCTACCTCCCGGTGATTCCAGAGAAAGAAGAAATCTCGGAAGAAACCAGTCTGCCAGAGATTCATGTGCAGGTGGGAGAAGCTGGGATTGCGGTGTATAGCAGCGGGATAACGGGCAGTGGCAAAGAGGATATCTTGTATATAGTAATGAAGATTGGGTAACAGTTATAACGCAGAGTCCATATAGTACTTATGGTAATTTGCGGGGATGTATTCGGCTGGAGGGAGATATTGAATTTGACAAGCTGGATGCAGATGTCCAGGCTAAGACATTAAATTTAAACGATAAAACGTTTGATGGAAATGGATATTCGATCAAGAATCTTACAAAACCATTGTTTGAAGTTGCGAATGGTACAGTAAAGAATCTGGTTTTGTCTGGTGTGTCAATTGAGGAGACAACAAATGGAAAACATGTGGGTGCAATTGCCAGAGCAGTAACAGGCACTTTGACTGTTGAGAATTGTTATGTAACAGGCAGTACGGATAGTGAAGCTTTTATCGCCAACAGAGGAAACTGTGCAGCAGGCGGATTGATTGGTCAGGTTCAGAGTGGTTCTGGTTCTGTAACTATCAAAAACTGTGTCGTTCATGCCAATGTTGAAAATACAGGAACTGTTTCGAACGGCTCCCTGGCGGGCGGGTTGGTCGGATCTGTTTCCACCAGTAACATCTTAAACATTGAAAATTGTATTGCCATGGGAAATGTTTCAACGACGAGTGGTCAAGGCGCAGGTGGATTGGTTGGCGGACAAAATAGAAGGGTTACGATTCAAAACAGCGCAGCATTGCAGAAATCAGTTTCTACAGGAAGCAGTAGTGGTTGTGTTGGCAGAATTTTTGGCTATAGTAATGATGGAACAGATTATGTAACGGGAGACCATAATTATGCTTATGCAGGTATGACAGGCGGATATAATAGTGATGGAAAATTCCCATCGATATCAGAACATAATGTTGGAAACGCATATAAACAGGATCTCTTGACGAAAAAATTCTGGAACAATACCATTGGCTGGGCAGGAAATACAAACTGGACAATTGACGAAGAAGGTCAGCTGCCTACTCTTAAAACAACAAATGGCAAGGTGATATTCTCCGGCGCAGATATCCCGGAATATCTGGAAAATACGGATCAGGTAACTGGAACCGTTACCGATGGTACAGAAAGCGGAATTGAGGGTGCAGAACTTACTTTTAAGAAAGGCAGCAGTGAGAAAACCGCGACCACCAATGCGGATGGAGCTTTTCAGATTGACCTTGCCAATGGAACTTATGATGTGACGATCAAAAAGATCGGATATTTTACAAAAATAATCCAGAATGTCACGATTCCAGGAACGCTTACATTTACCTTGGAGGAAAATCCCGTGTCCATGAATCCAGATCAGATCGTGACAGGAACCTTCCAGACAACCGATGCAGCAGACGTTACGGCAGATGGGGAACTTGCGCTTATGTATACTGGAACGGAAGGTTTGTCTGTGGATGATTTTATCCTTTCATCAGAACAGGATGGAAACGCATATGATGAAATTAAGATTGTTGCAGTGGATACTATTTCAGGAGAAGGAACGAAGTTAAAAATCCAATTTGCAAAATCACTGGATCTTGGCAATGCCAATGAAAAAACATTGTATGTCCATTATAAAGAAAGTCTGATCGGTTCTTTCACATTGATCAGGCAGGTGAATGCTGTCCAGCTTGCAAAGCCTGATGGCGTTAAATGGGATGAGACTATAAAAGGAAGAGCAGTCTGGAGCCCGGTGTCCAATGCAGCGGGATACAAAGTACAGCTTTATAAGGACGGTGCACCACTTGGAAGTGAGGTAGAGCTTTCATCAGAGGAGATCAGCCATGATTTTACATCCCAGATTGCAGACGGTGGAACGTACGCTTTTAAAGTCCGGGCAACTGGAGATGCAACTTATGGAGACAGTCCAGAAACTTTCAGTGATGAATACCGGTTTGCGGAGCAGACCTTAGCCGATGTCAAAGCGGCGGCAGAGGCGGCGCTGCAGGCCATGTCCGTGACAAATGACACTACAGACGCTGAAATTTTGCAGGTTGTATGGAAGGTGATTACCAATAAAAAGATTCAGGCGGCTTGGTCAGAGACTGATGGTTTTAAGACAACACCAGCAAGCGATGGAATAGATCCGGGACAGTCAGGAAGTATCACCGGAACGATTGTCTTGAGCAATCAATCTAACGAGACAAAGAGAGAAATAATTACCGTTAATCTTTCGATTGCCGCAAAATATCAGCTTACCTATGAGTCTGGACGTGATGATTCACATGTAGACGCGCCAACATCGGAACATATCCCAGCGGGAACCGTGATTACACTTCAGGACAATCCTTTTACAGTGTATGGCATGGATTTTACAGGCTGGAGCGATGGAACCACTACCTATACCAGCGGAGCAAGCTATACGATGCCAGCGGGAAATGTCACATTGAAAGCGATATGGAATCAGGGAAAGTGGGATGGAAAAGAAGTAAAGAAACCAGAGATAGTGGATGGATATTATCAGATCAGCACAGGTGCGGAACTTGCGTACTTCCAGGGCAGTGAAAATCGTGCCATGCAGAAAGCAAAACTGATGTGTGATATTGATCTTGGCGGACATCCATTTGTGCCGATTTCCAATCATTTAGTGGAATTGGATGGATGTGGTCATACGATCCGGGGACTGAAGACAGTTAAGAATGGCATTTATACCGGACTGTTTCGGGATATTTCATCGACTGCGACGATTCAGAACCTGACCATCGAGAATGCAGAAATTGAAAATACATCGACTGATTCTGATGCACAGGCGGGAATTCTTGTGGCAAATGTCTATGGAGATCTGACAGTGAAAAACTGTTACGTCAGCGGAACCATAACAGGAACCAACGCAGTGCGTTTTGCGGGGGGCCTGATTGGTCATGTGCACAGTGCAGGAAGTGTTAAGATTGAGTCCTGTTATGCCAATCCTCAGGTTAAGAAACTGACAGACGGTGGCTTTGCAGGCGGTCTGATCGGTTATGCCGCTGGAAAAGCAGTGATTGAAAACAGCTATGCGGTGGTGGATATGGATGTTGACCATGGAACCGCTATCGGCGGGCTGGTAGGGCATGGAAACAGTGGCAGTGTGACGATCTCCAACAGTTATGCGACTGGTGAAGCCTTGACGAAAGCTTATGTGACTTCCTCTGCAGCAGGTATTTCCAATAATGGTTCGATTTCCAACAGTGTCAGCATCTTCCCGGAGATGACATCGTTAAATCGAATTGGAGTGGCGTCAAAAGCTTCTCAGAATAACTTTTCGAATAACTATGGTTTTGGCGGAATGGTCGCAAAGAAGGCAAATGGTACCATTTTGACACCATCTGCAGATGAGATTGGGGCAGATAAGCCATATGGAGAGGACGCAAGTGCAGAACAGCTAAAAGATCAGGCATTTTATGAGAGCCTGGGCTGGAATTTTGAGTCTGTCTGGACGATGGATCCGACTGGCGGCTATGCATTCCCGATCCTGAAAGAGCAGACCTTACATCCAACTCTGAATTTGGATCTGACAGCAGCGGTCCGCAGTATTACGTTGGATAAGACAAGTGCAACGATTTATCAGAGAGGAAATGTGCAGCTGACAGCAACGGTAGATGCGGTAAACGGCGCATCCAGGGAGATAATCTGGACAAGCAGTGATCCTGCGGTAAAGGTGGAAAATGGATTGGTAACGGCTTCGGAATCTGCAGTAGGAATCTATACGATTACGGCCACCAGTGCGGTAGATCCTTCGCAGAAAGCGGAGTGCCAGATTATGGTTGATAATACGGAACATGCCGTTACGGTGAAGCGAATAATCAGTGATAATTCTCTGAACGCAAAAGCAAACGTGTATGCGTCTCTTGAAGATGCAATTTCTGGAGAGAATCCGATTGGTATAACGGGAGATGTAAAAGGAACCTTTACATTTGCATGGCCAGCGGGAAAGGAACTTTATCTTGCTTTTACGGATGTGGATTCAAAAGATTTGGTAAGCAGGGTAGAAATTGCGGATGCTAATGGCTCAAAGATAAATACGCAGTTGTGTAACATGGAGAATCCAACGGTGTATTGCTTTACGATGCCATGCTCAGATACTTCTGTTCAAGTTTCTTATGCGGAAAATATGAATGCATACCAGTATACCTGGTTTGTGGGACAGGAATGGAGTACCTGGGGAACTACAGCAACCTATGAGACCACCTCATGGAGTGGAAGCCATATTGGTTCTTTGAAAGTGACCAGTATCATCAATGGCAGAAAGTTTAAGCAGTTTGATGTAAAATCAATGTCAGTCTATAAAGGCGCACCAATTACGCCAAAACTGGTGGGCAGTAAAGCGGAACTTTCAGCAAATGGCGATTATTGCGAGGAATATGATACCGATGGGCTTCCGGTACTTTGGGTATACTTAGATGGCCCAGGTATGGTAAGCGTGGATATTGATGTTGAGAATGACGAAAATGCAGAGTTTAACATTACGCAGAAGCCAGGAAATCGTTCTTACTATACGTTGAATACATATAAGGCGAAAGCTGGGGAGACCATAACAGCGACACTGACAGAAGAAGGTGTCAGACGTATGCAGCAGGTACTGAATCAGAATGTGGTCTTTACCTATAGCGGCGGCTTAACTGCGGTTGTATTTCCACCGAAATTTACCGAATCCAATGGAATTTGGACTGCATCCTTAAAAATGCCAGCGCTGGATATTGAAACCGATGTAATTTTTGGAGAAAAACAGAAGGTTGTATTAAGTGGTGACGCAAAAAAAGTTGATTATGATGGTACTCCGAAGTCGATTCATGACCAGATTCTGGCAGAAATTAACGGAACAAACATTTCAGAACTTCTTCAGGATGATTATGAAGTGCAATATGAAGGTGTAGACGGAACGAGTTATTCAAGTAAGATGCCGCCGACGAATGCAGGAACGTATTCTTGTACTGTCGGTATTTCGGAGAGTAACCTAAACTATATGGCTGATCCGATCACGGTGAGATTAACCATCCGGAAATCTGTGCCGAAGACTCCGAAAGCGCCATTGGCAGCGGCACAGACAGAAAACAGTATCACTCTGAAAGCACCAGCTTCCTTTGTGGATGAGACAGCGATTTCAGAAGACTGTCAGCTGGAGTATTGCCTGGATCAGGGAGAATGGCAGGATTCACCAGTATTTGCTGGATTAATGCCTGAAACGGCGTATCATTTCTATGTGAGAGTCAAGGCTGGTACAAATAACGAGGCATCCGCAGCCAGTGAGGCAGTGATTCTTCGGACATTAGAGGCAGATAAAACCGATCCAGTGAAACCAGACCCAGTGAAACCAGACCCAGTGAAACCAGACCCAGTGAAACCAGACCCGGTGAAACCAGACCCGGTGAATCCAGAACCGTCCAAACCGGAGCCAACGAAACCGGGAACATCTGATTCTGGGAATTCGCATGAGAATGACAACTCCAGCCGGGATAAGGAGAGAGATGCCTGGGTAAAAGAAGGTACTGGGTGGAAATATCGTTTGGTAAATGGTACTTATTTCTCTGGAAAGACTGTTCAGGATCCTGCAACAGGAAAATTTGTAGAACAGGTTGCATGGAAGAAGATCCGAAATGCCTGGTGGGCATTTGGCGCGGATGGATATCTTCGGACTGGCTGGGTTTATGATTACAGTGCGGGCAAATGGTATTATGTAGATGAAAACGCTGGCATGAAGACTGGCTGGTATCTGGATCCCCAGGATGATAAATGGTATTATCTGGATCAGATCACAGGAGAGATGCTGACAGACTGGCAGTGGATTGCAGATTGGGGCTACATGTACTTGAATCCATATGCTCCGCAGCCGACATGGACCTACGATGAAGAATCAAAAAAATGGTCTTACATAGAAGGCGTAGGACGTCCATATGGTTCCCTTTACATGGATGAGTGGACACCGGATGGTTATTATGTAAATAAGGATGGTGTCTGGGATCCAAGTAAATAATCATTCATTCATCCTCCTGTGAAGAAAATATCAATTGTTGCAATTTTTTCAAAACGTGCTACAATTCTACCTTGCATGTAAAAAAGTGCAATTCTCATTGATACATAAAAATCTGATTTATAGAGGAGGAAAGAGTCTTGAAAAAGTTTGTTTCGCTGTTGGAAGCCATTGCCTTTTTCTTCATGGCATTTCCAATGACAGCACTGGCGGCAGACGGGGCGGCGGAGAGTATTTCGCTGGCATATTGTATTCCTTTTGCCGGACTGCTTCTTTGTGTCGCTGTGCTGCCTTTGATAAAAGCAGAATGGTGGGAGAGCCATCAGCCTCATGCGGTGGTGTTCTGGTCTTTGCTGTTTGTGATTCCGTTTGCAATCTTTTTTGGCGCGGGAGAAGCGGCGGAGAAGGTGCTGGAATGTATTGTGGATGATTACCTGACCTTTATCGTGCTGCTGTTTGGACTGTTCTGCGTGGCAGGTAACATCACCTTGGAAGGAGATCTGGCGGGTTCCCCAAGGATCAATGTGGGGCTTCTGCTAATCGGAACACTGCTTTCCAGCTGGGTAGGAACTACTGGCGCCAGTATGCTGATGGTGCGTCCGGTGATCAAAATGAATGCCTGGAGAAAACACAGAAGTCACATTATGGTGTTCTTCATTTTCCTGATCTCCAACATCGGCGGCTGTCTGACTCCGATCGGTGATCCGCCATTGCTGATGGGATTTATGCGTGGGGTTCCGTTCTTTTGGAGCCTGCATCTGTTCCCTGTTTTGTTATTTAATGTGGCAGTACTTCTGACTGTATTTTATTTTCTGGACAGAAGGGCTTACCGGAAAGACATCGCAGAGGGAAGAAAACCAGACATCAGCAAGCCTGGTACGGAAGTACATATTCTGGGGCTTCACAACCTGATCTTTTTGGTGATGATCGTAGCCGCCGTGATTTTAAGCGGTACATTGCCAGGAATGGCTGCATTCCAGGATGCTGCTGGTGCGGTAAAGGGAATCACCGTATTCCGTGGCGTGAGACTGACATATCCGGCGCTGATCGAAGTGGCGATCATCCTCTTAGCAGCACTGTTATCCTTTAAGACGACCCATGTTGAGATCCGCCGAAAAAACCATTTTACCTGGGGTGCGATCCAGGAAGTGGCAGTGTTGTTTATCGGTATTTTCATCACCATGCAGCCAGCGCTGATGATCTTAAAGGCAAAAGGCGCGGAGCTTGGCATCACTCAGCCATTTCAGATGTTCTGGGCGACTGGTTTTCTTTCCAGTTTCCTGGACAATACGCCGACTTACTTGGTATTCCTTACCACAGCCGGTTCCCTGGGATTCACAGAAGGTATGCAGACGATTCTGGGAACGGTTCCGATCGCCATGCTGGAAGCTATTTCCTGTGGTGCGGTATTTATGGGAGCAAACACGTATATTGGAAATGCGCCAAACTTCATGGTGAAAGCCATTTCTGATGAAAACGGTATCAAGATGCCGTCATTTTTTGGATATCTGCTGTGGGCGGTTACATTTTTAGTCCCGGTCTTTATCCTGGACATGTTCGTATTCTTTTTGTAAGGAGGGGAAGGAACAATGGAGTATACGAAGGAATATCTCCGTGAACTGGCGGAGAGCATCTATGATCTGGACGCAGAGGTTTACGCCCAGCTTGGTTCTTCCCTGGGACGCGTGTTCAACCGTGACCGGGAAGGCTGCGTCAACGATATCATCCGTCTGATGCTGGGCAATGATTCCCATCAGCTCCGCAGTGAACTGGCGCTGATCAGCAACATGGCCCGTACGATCGAGGAAAAAGAGGTCAGATCTATGATCATGACCGAATACAACCGTATTTTAATGGAAGTGATCGCTCTTCCGGACAGCTTCGCCAGCAGCGATGTACTGGATGAGAAGATTGCCGACTTAAATGCCCTGCAGTTCAAGACTCGCTTTGGTAATGACCATCACCGGATCATCTGCATCAGCCGTACTTATGGAAGCGGCGGCAATGAGATTGGTTTCATGCTGGCAGATAAGTTAAAGATCAATTATTATGACGCGGAGATCTTTTCTGCCGTGTTAAAACGTCTTCAGGCAGATCAGGATGAGCAGATCAGGGACAATGCGGCATATCCTGCGGATAAAGCCAACCAGGAGGTCGCATTTGCAGCACCGAGAAGAATGACCTTAAAAGAACGGATAAGGGAGTTCAGCCGCTATCATGGTCTGTCCAAGAGGGACGCAGTGTTCTTTAACCAGAGCGATCTGATCTGCGATATGGCAAAAAAAGAGGATTTTATCGTGATGGGGCGCTGCGCCGATGTGATCCTGACCAACAATCACATCCCACACATCAGTATTTTTATCACCGCCCCCTTTGAACGCCGTGTGCAGCACATCATGGAATTGCATAAAGATTACAATGAAAAGAAAGCCAAAAAGATGTTGAAGCAGTTAGACCGCCAGCATCAGGATTATTATAACTTTTATACCGGACGCAGATGGGGCAATGCGGATAATTATGATCTATGTATGAACAGTGCCGCTTATGGCATTACAGGATCCGTGGATCTTATTTTGCGGATGCTCACAAGGGCAGAAGAATAGGTTATGGAAAGGCCGTCAGATTTTTGTCTGGCGGCCTTTTTAAGATTACCTGAACATTTCTTTAATATTGGAGAAAACCTATTTACAAAATTACATTGTGTGATAATCTTGACAACGTATTCAGAGAATACGGATCATCTAAGAAAGAAGGATATTGATCATGAAGAAAAAAATAATTGCGATCGGAATCGGTATGATGCTTTGTGCCGGATTATTTACAGGCTGCGGAAAGACAGAAGTGAAGCAGAATACTGTCGCGGCAAGCAGCAGCGAGGAGGGGAAACAGGAAGGAACAGCGGAAGAAAAAGAACTGACAGGAACGATTGATGAGATAAAGGATTTCATGTTCGTTGTTACGGATGCGAATAATACCCCATATAGCTTTACCTTTGAAGAAAAGCCGGAAGGTCTGGAGAATGTCAGCAGCGGAGATACGGTTACTGTAACCTATACGGGAACGATTTCAGAGGTAGATCCGTTTGAGGGAGAAGTTATTTCTGTTGAAAAAACAAAATAAAACCAGAATCAGATGATGCTATTTTTCAGACAAATAGTGGCGCCGTGTTCGAATTTGAACGCAGCGCCACTGTTTGTCTGTTTTTCAGTGGGTCTGTCCTTCTGCGGTACGGATATCTTCCTCATATTCTCCAATGGCTGCAATGGCTGCCTCAATGCCGCGGGTGATGTCCTGCAGATTCATGGACGGTGCCGGGGCAGGTCTTCCAACTACCTGTTCCGGAATGAACGGAACGTGCATAAAGCCGCCGCGTACGCCCGGATATTCTTTGGCCAGGGTGTAGAGTACGCCGTACATTAAGTGATTGCAGACGAAGGTTCCGGCTGTGTTGGAGACGCTGGCGGGGAGGCCTGCCTCACGGATGTGCTGCACCATAGCCTTGATCGGAAGATCGGAAAAATAGGCCGGAGCACCGTCTTCATAGATTGGCAGATCGATCGGCTGGTTGCCTTCGTTGTCTTTGATACGGGCATCGTCGAGATTGATGGCTACGCGTTCCGGGGTGATGTCGTAGCGTCCGCCGGCCTGGCCGATGCAGAGCACTGCGTCCGGTTTTTCTTTTGCAATGGCAGTGGCTACGGTTGCGATGGATTTGCGGAAGACGGTCGGAACCTCAAGCTTTACCACCTCAACATTTTCTACTTTTTCAGAGACCAGCCTGACAGCTTCCAGAGCTGGGTTGACTTTATCTCCTCCGAAGGGATCAAATGCGGTTAAAAGAAGTTTCATCGGAAAACCTCCTCGTATGTGCTATTTGCAACTGTGTGGAAGCTGGATACAGTTGCGGTGTTAATGAAATCTTAGCATACTGATGAAAAATTAACAATGATATTATTTTCCAGAAACAAAATCCGTCCCGCTGTGCCGGAACCATTGCTTGCAATATCGGTAAACTATGCTATAATAAGTGGTAATAAAAACTATGTCAGATAGAGAACGTGCTGCAGATGCGAAACACGG
>ERZ836877.4112-NODE-4112-length-15402-cov-6.133902_pt1 | contig 15402 bp, 14 predicted proteins | sample MGYA00519469_ERZ836877 | MGnify/ENA primary metagenome ERZ836877 (study PRJEB31850, sample SAMEA3708809) | human gut metagenome | biome: human gut; feature: human-associated habitat; material: faeces | place: China | collected 2014 ... | reverse complement strand
ATTGTTTTATTAGAGCTTGTTATAAGATTTAATTGTTGCATAAGTAGTTCCTCCTACTATATATATCGTTTATTTTTTTACTTTTTTCTTCAAAAAAATAAAAAAACTTACGAATTTTTTATTTCGTAAGTTCTTCTTTAAGTTTTAATATTTTCTCTTCGATTTCATGAATCACTTTTATAAATTCTTGATCCTCTTTTCCCGTTGAATCATCAAGTTGCCAATTATCATCAAATTCTTTACCAACAAAAGGACAACCAACATTACATCCCATTGATATAAGCATATCTACTTGAGGGATTTCATTGATCAACTTTGGATGTTGTGTCTTTTCCATATCTATACCATACCACTTTTTCATTAAACGAACAGCATCTGGATTTATTTGATTTTTGATTTCACTTCCTGCTGAATAGCTTTCAAAAACATCACTTGCAAGATGTTTTCCTAAAGCTTCAGCAATTTGACTTCTACAAGAATTGTGAACACATATAAATGCAACTTTTTTCATTACTTTAAATCCTCTTATTTAATACTTTTAGCTAATTGAATAACTTCACCTAATTTTGAAGATCCTTTCATACTTCCTTTATCTTCCATATTAGGAACACAAATAATACCAAGATCTTCCCATTTTAAATAAGATGTCATGGCTTTATATTGACTTATCGCTGCATCAAAAACATGATCAGCTCCAGCATCTAATAATAAAGCTGTTTGGTGGAAATGAAACCCTGTGCTTCCACCTGCATACATACGATCAATGACAGTTTTTAATTGGGCTGTCATATCAAACCAATAGATGGTGATGCAAAAATCATAATATCTGCTTCTTTTAAATGTGTCCATACTTGTTCCATATCATCTTTTTGAACACATTCTCCTTGATGTGACCAACAATACTTACATCCTAAGCATCCTTTAATATTCATTGATGCAATATTTAATTTAACAACATCATGACCTTTAACATTTTCCATAAATGTATTAATCATAATTTCTGTATTTCCACCTCTACGTGGACTTACATTTAATAAAACAATTTTCACATTTACTTCTTCCTTTTCCTTAAATAATACTAACATAAATTGATTATCTTTCATTCATTTTTTATAATAAATTAAAGGAAAAGGAATGATCATTATGAATGAAGAATTAATTTATCAAGTATTAGAAACAGTAGGAGAAATACCTAAAGGATGTGTGGCAACATATAAACAAATTGCTTGTTTAATTGGTAGAGAAAAAAATAGTCGTTTAGTAGGTAAAATACTAGCAAATGCCTCATATTATGGACATTATCCTTGTCATCGTGTCGTTAATTTTCAAGGAAGACTTGTTCCTGGTTGGTTTGAACAAAAAGAATTATTAGAAAAAGAAGGAGTTACTTTTAAAGATGATCATCATGTTGATTTAAAAAAACATCAATGGAAAATAAAATAAAAATCTAATATTTGATGAAATTCATCAAATATTAGATTTTTATATACAAAATTATTTTTAATCATATATAATTGTATTGCACCTTTTCTTTTAATTTAGCTTGAACAACTTTATTAAAAAAGGTGCTTTTTTATACCTTAAATACTTTCCTTATATTCCTTTCCCCATTGTTCCATTACAGAAATCACAGGTCTCATTGATTCTCCTAAATCTGTTAAACTATATTCTACACGTGGTGGTACTTCAGGATAAGCCACACGTTCTACAATTCCATCATCAACCATTGATTTTAAAGACTCCGTCAATACCTTTTGAGAAATATCAGGTAATGATTTCTTTAACTGTCCAAAACGTTTTGTCCCCGTTAATAAATCTCTTAAAATCAACAATTTCCATTTACTTCCTATCAAAGAAACAGTTGTTGCTACAGGACATTCTGGTAAGTTTTCTTTTTTGATCATAGACACATCTCCTCTTTATCTTATTATAAGGAATTTTTTATTTTTATTGTAGCAATATATATATTTCTAGAAAGTTTTGCGATTTCAAACCGCAAAACTTTCTCATTTAACTACCTTTTGCGGTTAGCTTTAATTTTCTATACGCAAATATTTGATAAATATTCACAAATATCCAACCAATACCACAACCTAAAGCCACTGCTACTAAACCTAATTGATGAATAAGTAAATAAGATAAAATAACACGTAATGTATAACATACATCGTTGTTCCTTTAAAAGGGACATCTACTTTACCGATTCCTCGATAGGATCCTACAAAAGCATTTCCTATAAAGCAGAAAATATAGAAAAGACAAACTACAAACATATGATTAGTTAATGGACAATGTAAAGAAATATAATCACTATTCTTTAATAAAGTATCCAATGATACATAATGAATCCCATCATGATCTTCTCTAGGCGTTCTTGTATACACCATAATATCCATATCTAACGCCTGAGCAATTTTTATCACATTTTTTCCTATATGCCTAGCTCCTACCCAATATTAAAAGAAAGCAATTCCTTTTTTTTACGCCTATAATAAATTAATCCTATTAAATCTGCAAGTGCCCATCCAATAGGAACAGACCACCAAATACCAGTAACACCAATCGCTGGAATTGCGGATAAAACATTAGCTAACACAACACGTGTACCTAAAGAAAATATTGTAAGAATGACACTCATACCAGGTTTACCTAAAGCACGATACAAACCATACAACAAAAACAAACAACCAATTCCACAATAAAAGGCACCTTCAATTTTTAAATACTTGACACCTTCCATAATAATTTCTGTTTCTTTTGCATCTATAAAAATAGTCATTAAATCTTTAGCAAAAATACATACAATAGTTGAAATAATTATGCAAAATCCCATAGAAAGACAAACTGCTGATTTTAATCCTGATTGAATACGCATTTTTTCTTTTGCACCATAGTTTTGAGCAATAAAAGTAGAAAATGCATTCCCAAAATCTTGTACTGGCATATATGCAAAAGCATCAATTTTAACAGCAGCAGCAAATGCTGCCATAACTACAGTTCCAAAACTATTCACTAACCCTTGTACCATTAAAATACCTAAATTCATTACTGATTGTTGAATACATGTAAGAACTGAAAATGAGATTACTTTATGAACCCTCTTTAAATGAAAATATTGTAATTTTGTAATTGCTCGTACCTGCATATTTTTTATAAGTGAGTAAATACTGATGCCAATACCTGAAAGATATTGGGAAATAACCGTAGCAATAGCTGCACCTTCAACTCCTAATTTTAATACAATGACAAAAAATAAATCTAATGCAATATTAAGTATTGCCGAAACAGCTAAAAATATAAGTGGCGTCATTGAATTACCAATAGCTCTTAAATAAGAAGCAAAATAGTTATATAAAAAAATAGCTGGTATTCCTATAAAAATAACAATAAGATAGCCTTTCATATCTTCCCACACTTCATATGGAACATGTAAAAAAACAGAAAGCTGATTAAGAAAAATATAAGATATTACTGTTAGTATAAACGTGATGAGTGCAATAAAGAAAAATGATGCACATACATCTTCCTGTAATCCTTTTTCATCTTTTTGTCCATATCTAATTGAAAACAACGCTCCACTTCCCATACATAAACCAAGGATTATAGATGTTATAAATGTCATTAAGGTAAACGATGAGCCAACACTTGCTAGAGCATTTTTGCCAAGAAATTGACCAACAATCAATGTATCAACAATGTTATAACATTGTTGAAGTAAATCACCTAAAATCATTGGAATTGAAAAAAGAAGCATAGACTTTAAAACTGAACCTTTTGTTAAATCTCTATTCATCTTTTATATTCCTTTCGTAATATTCATCTTACGTTTTGTAAGTATTATAATCAAATATTTATTTTCAGTCAATATCTCTAATTTTTAAAAGATTTACTTATAATAAGGAGCATGATAGTATTAAATAAATGATTAACGGGGGAATGATTATGTATTTAAATGGGCTTGATGAATTAGATCAAAAAATTGTTCAATTATTAATAAAAAATGCACGTTTTTCTTACTCTGATATCGGAAAAGAGGTAGGGATTTCTAGAGTTGCTGTAAAAGCTAGAATTCAAGCATTAGAAAAAAAAGGGGTTATTGAAGAATATACGACAATTATCAATCCTCAAAAAATAAGTGGCGCTATATCTTGTTATTTTGAAATTGAAACATTGTCAAATTCGTTTACTGATGTTATAAAAATATTAAACCAAAATAATATTGTTACTCAAATTTATCGTGTTACAGGAAAAAACAAATTACATGTACACGCTGTTGCTGCTTCTAATAGTGAGATGGAGGATTTCTTACATACTACTATTGATACATTACCAGGGGTTATTAGTTGTAGTTGTAATATTATTCTTTCACGTATTAAAGATATTAAAGGATTACGTTTATAGTTATAGATCATCTTTTTTAATAAAAGAGTTATTTGAAAATGAATGAAAATTTAATCTATTAAGTTTTAGAAAGAGTCATTTAGTAGGTAAGATTCTTTACAACACATCCTATTATGTTAATGATTCATGTCATCGTATGTTAAGCATACTGGAAAACTTATTCCAATGTATGAATAAAAAAGGCTGTACAGAAAACAAATGTCATTAAGTTAAGGTGATATTGTACAAAAGCTAATTCTATTTATGTTATGTTTTGCCTTAAATATTTTGGCATATCGTCTTGTTTTTGACGTACTTCAAAAGAACCTGTGTCTAGGCTATAAAAATTTGTGATATCTAGAAAAAATTATGTAAGAATAATTTTTGTCAACTTATTCTATCCTGGAATCAACTGGATATATCGGACTGAAAAAAGGCACTCATGCCACGTCAAAAGACTTATATGTTGCTTATTGCAGATGGTGCAATGATAACTTGGATGTACCCGTAAGCGAAAGATCCTTTGCAAGGACGGTCAACTGATTATGGAATGACTTATGATAAGAATATCTCAATAGGAAACAGTCGCTATTGCCAAGGATTCAAAAGGAAAGAAAAAATAATTATGGAAAAAATGAAATATATGAAGACTCATCAATTTCATATTCTAATAAAAATAAAGCAATAATTTCTCAATTATATGATAGAGGTATTTTTCAAATAAAAGATTCTGTACCAAAAATTGCAGATGAGTTAGGTATTTCAAAAAATACTGTATATTTACATTTGCGAAATTTACAACCTCAAGAAAACTAATAAAAACATCTAAGACAATCATGATCTTAGATGTTGTTATTGATTAAATTTTATAACTATTTAAAAGCAAAACTCTAACGTTTTGCTTCTATTTTTCCTTCTTTAATTCTTAAAGACACATCACACATCTTTGCTAGAGTAGGTGAATGGGTTACCAAAATAACACATTTATGATGAATATGTGCTAAATCTAAGAAAGTATTCATGATCTCTATTGAATTCTTTTCATCAAGATTACCCGTGGGTTCATCACAAAGAATCAAATCGACTTCTCTTGCAATAGCACGTGCAATTGCAACTCTTTGTTGTTGTCCTCCTGATAATTGTCGAATATCTCTTTTACATTCATCTTTGGAAAGTCCAAGTTGTTCAAGAATAGATAAACAATATTCTTTTTTATCTTTTCTTTTGATCCCCGCAATTTCTAAAGCAGACATAACATTTTCTAAAGCATTCATATAATAAATAAGATTATAAGATTGAAAGACAATTGAAATATCTTCTCGACGATATTTATTCAAACCTATTTCTTGAATATCTTTTCCTTTGAACAAAACTTTTCCATCATCAGGTTTATCTAAACCAGAGGCAAGAGAAAGAGTTGTTGTTTTCCCGCTTCCACTCGCACCAACAACTGCATAGATTTTACCTTTTTCAAACAAATAAGAAGCATGATCTAAAATTTGATTTTTTTCTTTGCCATCTTGATAACTATAGCTTACATTTTCTAATTCTAATAACTTTTCCATCTTAACCTTCCTTTCTAGATAAGATTTGTCTAGGTGTAAGTCTTAATACATAGGCTGCAGGTACAGCAATAGAAACAATACAGATTGTTGCTGTAACACCAGCAAGTTGAATGACATTTTCACCTGTAATCGAAACATCTAATTCCTGATTTGATGGTCCTTGAATCATATTTCCTAGGAAATTTTCTTTTGTTTGTGTATTGTTTTTTTGTTGATTACTATCTGATTGATTTTGATTGTCATTTGGTTGATCTCCTTTTTGACCCATTTGCATGACATTTGAAGAAGAACTACTTTCTAACATATTTCCCATATAATGAGATGTTAATTGTCCTGTACCTAAAGAAATCACAAAAGCAACTACTGCAATTAACCCTACTTCAATAAGTTGTTGAGCAATAATTTTAACTTTACTTTGTCCAAGTGATAAAAGAACACCAATTTCATAATATCTATTTCTAATTGTTAGAGCTAAGATTAAACAAAGAATTGCACTACCAGCAATCACTACGATCCATACAAACATCTTTGCAAATGATTGCATACTTTCAAGAGAAGAAGCATTTTGTTGATAAAGACGATTATTGGCATCTAATGAGAACGTATCAAAATCAATATCACTTTTCTTTTTCGCAAGTTCTACAAAAGCTTCTGCGTTTTCTGGATCATCTAAATAATAAATTGCTGATGTAATATTTTCACTACTTCCAGTAAGTGTTTGTCCAATTGATAAATCAGTATAAATTGTGTTTACTGGATTATTGAAATGAGCACTACCAATTTCATTTGTTGATTGAATTTCATAAATACCTACAATTGTAAGTTCTTGAGTAATTGTTTCATCATTAACCGTTGTTGTAATAGTAAAAGTATCACCAACACTTAAATCATTATCACTTGCAAGATTGGTTTCAATAACACAATTATTTGTATTTTGATCTTTTGTTGTAAGTAAACGCCCTTTTGTAAGTTTATAATTGTTATTGGTAAAAGAATCTAAATACTTCATTGTGGTGTTGGCACTGATTGTAAAATCAACTTGATTTGAAGCTTGTTCTGGTTGATTATTACTATTATCTGATGCAGTTTCTACCGCTGAAATAGAATTACTGTTAGCTGATGTAGATATTTGATAATTATAATTTTTTACATACTTTAAATCTTTTAAACTATCTGCCATGGTTGTTGTTAATGATGTCTCATTACTTACGGCTTCACCCGGTTCTCTATTTTTCATCATGTTTCTAAAATCAACAGAAAGAGTTACATCGTTTCCTAAACTACTACGAATTTGATCCATTGATTTTTGTGTCGCTGATTGAATGGATAAACCAGCAATGACGAGATTGGTAATAACGACAATTATTACAAATAATAAAATCGTTTTTCCTATATTTTTCTTTAAACTTAAAAATGCATTTTTTATCATACTTTCTACCTCCATCTTCAATATAGAGAAAAAGTATATCCATAAAATGGAATAATTATGTAAAAAAAGGGGTATACATTATATATTTTATTGCTTTTCTTGTTATTTAAAGTTACCCTTATAAAGAAAGAGAAGGGATAAAATATGAAATTAGATAATTTGGCTATAGGAAAAAGTGCTGTAATTGTCTCTGTAGGAGGAACAGGAGCATTAAGACAACACTTTTTAGATATGGGACTTATCCAAGGTGTAGAAGTAACTATGGTAAAATATGCACCAATGGGGGATCCTATTGAAATTAAAATACATGATTATGAGCTTACTTTAAGGAAAGAGGATGCTCAAAAAATAGAAATTAAAGAAGTTATTAAAAAAGAAGAATTAAAAAATGAAAACATTATTTTTAAAAATAAAAATCATCCAGGGTATGGTGAATCAAGTTACGATAAAATCAATAATCATCAAATCTATCATGAAAGTGATCTACTTACTTTTGCCTTAGTCGGTAATCAAAACTGTGGTAAAACAACTTTATTCAATCAACTAACTGGTTCTAATCAACATGTTGGTAACTTTCCAGGAGTCACTGTTGATCGTAAAGATGGTGTGATTAAAGGCTACAAAAATACCCTTATAACGGATCTACCAGGAATTTATTCAATGTCACCTTATAGTAGTGAAGAAATCGTGACTAGAAATTTCTTATTAAAAGAAAAACCAAAAGCAATCATTAATATTGTTGATGCAACAAATATTGAAAGAAATCTTTATCTAACAATGCAACTATTAGAACTCAATATGCCTATGGTTGTTGCTTTAAATATGATGGATGAAATGTTAGGAAATGGGGGAACAGTTCTTATTAATGAACTAGAAGCACATTTAGGAGTTCCTGTCATTCCTATTTCAGCCGCTAAAGGAGAAGGTATTGATGAATTAGTCAGTCATGTTTTACATGTTGCTTATTATCAAGAAAAACCTCAATTTTTACAATATTTTGATAATCAAGCTCTTGATCGTTGTATTAATGCAATTGAACATCTTATTGAAGATCATGCAAAAAAAGCAAGAATTCCTTTACGTTTTGCAGCAAGTAAACTTGCAGAAAATGATTCTCTTTTATTAGAACAACTTGATTTGAGTCAAAATGAAAAGGAAATTTTAGAACACATTCGTAAACAGCTTGAAGAAGAAAGTAGTCTTGATTGTTCAGCTGCTATTGCCAGTGATCGTTTTCATTCAATCATTAATATTTGTAGACAAACTGTGAAGAAACCTCATGAAAGTAAAGAAAGATTAAGAAGTCAAAAAATTGATCAATTTTTAACTGGAAAATATACAGGTATTCCCGCATTTATTGGAATTATGGGTATCGTTTTCTTTTTGACCTTTAATGTTATTGGTTCTTTTTTACAAGGCATCTTAGAAAATGGTGTATCTACTGTAACAAATTATGTTGATACTCTTCTAACCCAAGCACAAATCAATGTAGCTTTACATTCTTTGATTATCGATGGGATTTTTAATGGGGTAGGAACTGTTTTAAGTTTCTTACCAATTATTGTTACTTTATTTTTCTTCTTATCTATTTTAGAAGATAGTGGTTATATGGCTCGTGTTGCTTTTATTATGGATAAACTACTTAGAAAAATTGGACTTTCTGGACGAAGTATTGTCCCTATGTTGATTGGCTTTGGATGTACAGTACCTGGCGTTATGGCAAGTCGTACACTTTCTTCAAGAAGAGATCGACAAATGACAATCATTCTAACACCATTTATGTCATGTTCAGCAAAACTTCCAATCTATGCTTTCTTTACCTCCGTCTTTTTCCCAGGTAAGGGCGCATTAGTCATGATTTTCTTATATGTTTTTGGTATTTTGACGGGTATTATTTTTGCTTTGATTTTAAAAGGATCCCTTTTTAAAGGTGAACCTGTTCCTTTTGTCATGGAACTTCCAAACTATCGTATGCCTGGCGCTAAAAACGTCTGTCAATTATTATGGGAAAAAGCCAAAGATTTCTTACAAAGAGCTTTTACAGTTATCTTTGTTGCAACCATTGTTATTTGGTTCTTACAAACTTTTGATTTAAGATTTAATATTGTTACTGAATCAAAAGATAGCATTCTAGCTATTCTTGCTGGTTATATTGCTCCAATATTTAACCCATTAGGATTTGGTGATTGGCGCATTTCAACAGCCCTTATTTCAGGATTTATGGCAAAGGAAAGTGTTGTTTCGACATTATCTATTCTTTATGGTTCAACCCAATCATTGTTGATGTCACTTACAACACCAGCTGCTTTATCTTTACTTATTTTCTGTTTACTTTATACACCTTGTATTGCAGCAATCGCTGCAATCAAAAGAGAACTTAATGGTAAATGGGCATTGATTGTTGTCTTTGGACAATGCCTTATTGCTTGGCTTGCCTCTTTTGTTGTGTATCATTTGATTTTATTGGTATTTTAGTATTGTAACATCAGTTTTTGCATTGTAACAATTAGATTGTTACAATGCAATTTTTATTGTTACAACAAAAAAACAGATCCAAGGGAAGAGAAAAGATCTGCTTTTTACTATTATCTATTATTATTTTTTAAAAAGGGAAATTGATAATTAAGTTTTGAGTTTAAGTAAGTTCTTGTTCCTCCTTTCGTGTATTATCATAGATAAGTTTTATGAATTTTATTTAACTTTTTCATGTTTCTTTCTTGTTTGTTTTGTCAAAAATTATGGGATAAAAAAATGCAACGTTAAATAACATTGCATTTTTAAATTGCTTTAATATTTTGGTGTTAATTCTACATACATATCTTTGTATTGTTTTGCGCTTTGTTGCCAAGAAACATCTTTATTCATATCACGAACAACCATTTCATCCCAATATTTTCTATTTTCAAAATAAAGTGTTTTAGCACGATTGATTGCATCATAAAGAAGTCCACTTTCATAACGATCAAATGTAAAACCATTACCTGTATTATCAAATAGATTATAAGGTTGAACAGTATCTTTAAGTCCACCCGTTTCTCTTACAATTGGGATAGAACCATATCTCATACTAATAAGTTGTGTAAGTCCACATGGTTCAAATCTTGATGGTACTAGTAAAGCATCACATCCTGCATAAATATTGTGAGCGACATTTTCATTGTAAGCAATATATGCACAGAAGTTTCCTTTATATTTATTTTCATAATAACGGAAAGCATCTTCATACATCGCATCTCCTGTACCTAAAACAACAACTTGTGTATGTTCATCCATAATACTTGGAATAACATCATTGACAAGATCAAGACCTTTTTGATTTGTAAGACGTGAAATAAGTCCAATGACAATTTTATGATCATCAACTTCTAATCCTAATGATTCTTGAAGTGCTTTTTTATTTGCTTTTTTATTCTTGATAACAGATTGACTATCATATTGAGCAGCTAAAAGTTTATCTGTTGCTGGGTTCCAAATATCCGTATCAATACCATTAACAATTCCTAAAATCTTACTACTATGATATCTTAAATGTTCTTCAAGACCTTCACCATATTCTTCTGTTTGAATTTCTCCAGCATACGTATTACTTACGGTTGTAACTACATTACTATAAGTAATACCACCTTTTAACATATTCGCATCTAACCAATTTTGTGTCATACAATCTTTATTGAAGACATAATCAGGAAGATCAGACCAATATTGAATTGTTTTTCGATCATAGACACCTTGGAATCTTAAGTTATGAATTGTAAGAATAGCACCTGCACGTCCAACGTTTGTATCTTTAAAGGTTGTTCTTAAATAAAGAGGAACTAAAGCTGCTTGCCAATCATGACAATGTACAATATCTGGTGTCCAATTTAAATAATTAAGTGCCGCAAGAGCTGCTTTACTAAAATAACAGAACTTAGGAATATCATCGATAAGATTAGTATATGGATTACCCCATGAGAAGAATTCATCATTATCGATAAAATCATAAACAACACCATCTTCTTGATATTCCATAATACCTACATAATATTGTTTTCCATCTGCACATAGATCCAAATAAAATGATCCTTTATATTCCATCTTTTCTTGGAACTTTTGAGGAATACATTTATATCTAGGAATAATAACTTTAACATCCATATTTAATTTAGCTAAACTCTTTGGAAGAGCTGACATAACATCCCCTAATCCACCCGTTTTTACAAATGGATAACATTCTGAACCAATAAAAGCAACACTTCTACGAGGTCCTAAATCAATTGGTTGTGATTTTTCAACAGGAACTTCTTGAATAACTTCTGTTGGTTTAGCCTCAACAGGTGTTTCACTTTTTACAGATTTTGGTTTAGCAGTAGTTGTTTTTTTACTTGTAGCTGTTGTTGATTTAGCAGTTGTTGTCTTTTTAGTAGTTGCTTTCTTAGCAGGCGCTGTTTTTACAGCTGGTGCTGATTCAGCAGCAACAACTTTTTCACTTGTTTCTTTTGGTTGAACAGTTGTCTTTGGTGTTGATTCAACAATATCAACTTTTTTTGGTACTTCTACTGGTTTGACTTCAGTTACCTTTTCACTGGTAACTGATGCCGATTTAACAACCGTATTGGCCTTTACACCCGTTGTTCTTTTTTTATTCGTTCTTGTTGTTCTTTTTTTACTTTTTTGAACTGTTTTTTTACTCATAATTTTTTCTCCCATCTTGAAAATAATATCATGTTTAAAACTCTAACTTCATCATTTTCTCTTATTAACATTTCCTATTATAGTCATTAGAATTTGCAATTTTTGTATCTTTTTAATATTTTATACATACAAAAATTCTTTCATTTTAATTTACTTTCATATTCAAAATGTTCTTTTAATTATTGTATCATAATCAATGAATGTTGTTTATATATTCTGCACAAAAAACAGATTCAAAAGGGAGGGGGAGAATCTGTTTTTTAATCTATTATTATCTTTTTTTAAAAAGGGAAATTTATGATTAAGTTTTGTTTAAGTAAGTTCTTGTTCCTCCTTTCGTCTATTATCATAAAGAAGAAATATGAACTTTATTTTACTTTTTCATGTTTCTTTTTTGGTTGTTTTGTCGAAAATCATGTGATTAATAAGAAGTTTTTTACAAACTTCTTATTATGTCTAAAATATCTTCTCCATACCAATCACATTTCTTTGGTCCAAATCCTTTTATCGAAAGGAGTTCTTCTATTGTTGTTGGTTTATAAGCAACGATTTCATTTAAAGTAATATCATTAAATATATAATAAGGTGGTAAATTCTTTTCTTGCGCTTTATTCATACGATATTTTTTTAATGATTCAATTAAATGATCATCATTATTAATTGCTATACTTTCAAATGTATTTTCTTCTTGAATTGGTGGTATTTCTTGTTTTTGATGATAAGATAAAAGTCCATCAGCCATAGCAATCATATCTTTTTGATTTCTAAAAGCACTTTGTTCATGCTTCTTTATATAATCTATCAGTTGGTCTGCTTTAATAACTTTTTCTTTTATTTCTTTAGGAGCATAACGACTTTTTAAGATAGACTTTGGATTAGCAAGGACAACAAGTGATTTAAAACCACTTGAAAAGGTCTTATTATAAAGAAATTTCATTACTGATCCTTTATCCTTTTCACGTAACATTTTATATAACTCTAAATGTCTTTGATTTTGTGTTATGGGTGAATAAATACCTTCTTTAATTATTTTCCCATTATAATTATACTCTCTTGTAAAATTTCCCATAGAATCTATCGTGATTGTCCCTATAAGATTTTTACATTCTATAAAATAAACCATCGATGGCGTAATAATTATATAATCAATTTGCGCACTCAAATCATGATCTACCATATAAATATCATGTAAAACATACATTGGAAAATGACTATTCTTTAATTCAAATAGAACATTCTCTCCTCCTTCAATACCATACTGAATAAATCTTGCTTTCTTTTCTAATTCTTTACTTGTATGTGTTTTTAAATATTCTTGTATTTGATTTAGTTCATTTATTGCCTAATTACTCCCTTTATAAATAACAGGTTCTTTTAATTTATCTTTAAATAACATAGATTTTGCACCTCTCTCTATCTACCTTATCATTTTCATTTTATAGAAACAACAAAAAAACAGATCAAAGGGAAGGGAAAAGATCTGCTTTTTACTATTATCTATTATTATTTTTTTAAAAAGGGAAGTTTATAATTAAGTTTCGTTTAAGTAAGTTCCTGTTCCTCCTTTCGTGTATTATCATAAAGAAGAAATATGAACTTGATTTAACTTTTTGATGTTTCTTCTTTGGTTGTTTTGTCAAAAATTATGTGATACCATTATTTCAAACAATGCACCTTTGGGTGTTTTTTATTATAGGGAGGGTAATCTATGAATAAAACACAAGATTTTACGAAAGGAGTTATTTGGAAACAATTACTTTTTTTCTTTTTTCCAATATTAATTGGGAGCTTTTTTCAACAACTATATAATACCGTTGATACCATTATTGTTGGTCAAGCTTGTGGGACAAATGCTCTTGCTGCTGTTGGTTCAACAGGGAATTTGACAAACTTAGTTGTTAACTTCTATGTTGGTTTATCAACTGGAGCTTCTGTTGTTATTGCTCAATATTATGGAGCTCATAATAAAGATAAGATACATCAAGCAGTCCATACTTCATATATGCTTGCTATTGTTAGTGGAATTATCATGATGCTTTTTGGTTTATTCTTTTCTTATCAATGCTTAGATGCGATAGGTGTTCCTCATGATATTTTAAATGATGCCAGTCTTTATATGAAACTTTACTTTTTAGGGATGATTCCTGGAGCTATTTATAATATTGGTTCAGGAATTTTAAGAGCTGTAGGAGATAGTAAAAGACCACTTTATTATTTAATTATTTGTAGTATTGTTAATGTTGTTTTTGATTTTGTTTTAGTTGTTATTTTACATAAAGGTATTGCTGGGGCAGCGATTGCAACATTTATTGCCCAAACAGTATGTGCTATTTTAGTCACACTTCAATTGATATTTTCTAAAGATGTTTATCAACTTACATTATCAAAAATTAAATTTCATTTACCTGTATTAAAGAAAATTGTTAAAATTGGTGCTCCTGCTGGAATTCAATCAACAATGTATAGTATCGCTAATATCGTCTTACAAACACATATTAATTCTTTTGGAACACAAACGATTGCTTCATGGTCAGTCTATGTGAAAATCGATGCTTTATTTTGGATGGTCATGGCTGCTATTGGAGCCGCCATTACAACTTTTGTAGGACAAAACTATGGTGCTCATCTTTATGATCGTATCCAAAAAGGAGCAAGAACCGCTTTAACGATTGCCTTAACAATAGCAGTTTCTTTAAGTGTGATCTTATGTTTTGGGGGAAGTTATATTACAAAACTCTTTTCATCTGATCCAGCCATCGTTAATCAATGTCAAAGTTTAATACTCTTTTTAATGCCTTTCTATTTTTCATACTGTTGTGTAGAAATCTTTTCAGGGACAATGAGAGGGTGTGGGGAATCATTAAAACCAATGCTTTTAGTCTGTCTTGGAATTTGTGTTTTACGTGTAGCTTGGGTTACTTTCATTTCACCACACTATCCAACATTAAAGGGAGTTGTTATATCTTATCCAATTACTTGGTTTACGACATCATTCTTATTTATTGTTTATTACAAACAATTTAAAAAACATCATTTTGGAGCATAGTTATGCGACGAACAGAACGAGAAATTACAGATTTAAATAAAAGAAATCATTGAAAATAATCAATGTTACCATTTAGGTTTTATAGATCAAAGCAGTGTTTATATCGTTCCTTTAAATTATGGTTATCTTTATAATAATAAACATATCTTTTATTTGTGTATGTATCCGTTAAATTAGATAATGATTAAATTTTTTTGAAAATGAAAAAGAGATTTCTAATATTGACTGCTTCAATAATAAATGAAATCTCTTTATTTTTTATATTATAAATCTACTCCATAATCACTTACAACAACTTGTCCTGTAAG
>ERZ836877.4105-NODE-4105-length-15429-cov-14.796019_pt1 | contig 15429 bp, 8 predicted proteins | sample MGYA00519469_ERZ836877 | MGnify/ENA primary metagenome ERZ836877 (study PRJEB31850, sample SAMEA3708809) | human gut metagenome | biome: human gut; feature: human-associated habitat; material: faeces | place: China | collected 2014 ... | reverse complement strand
TGCCGCACCTCGCTCGCCGTATCGGCACTTAGAATTATGCGGTATTGCCCTAAAACAAAATGGATGCCTCCCTCCACATTCAGAGAAGCATCCATGATGGATTCTTAATTATTCAATTTTTACCCGTGTCCAGAAAACCGGGTACATATCAGTACGGGACGGCAGCTTTGCTTTTATTGGTTTGCTCTTTTTATAAAAAACTATGATTACAGCGGCATATAGTCAAAATCAATGCGGCCAAGGGCAACGTTGGCACCGGCCACCTGCACTTTGACGGGGTCGCCCAGCATCCAGCGTTTTCCGGTCAGCGGGTCCAGAATGCTGACGCCCTCCACCACAGTGGCTTCGCCCTTGCAGAGCTGTGCGGCAGGCACAAAGCCCTCTACGGTGTTTTCCAGCGCCACAAAAATGCCGCGCGGTGTTACACCTGCCACGGTACCGGTGTAAACTTCGCCCAGGTGGTTGTGCATATACTCGGCCTTGTACAGGTCCTCCACATCGCGCTCAATGCGCACGGCGGAAACTTCCTGGCGGCTGGACTGCTCGCTGGCGTGGGTGGCAAAACCGGTATAATCCTTGATGAGCTCCTGCTCCGGCTTGCCCACCAGCATATCCGTCAGGATGCGATGGATGGCAAGGTCCGGGTAACGGCGAATGGGGCTGGTAAAGTGGGCATAGTCTGCCAGCACCAGGCCGTAATGGCCTTTCGGCTCCGGAGAGTAGCGAGCTTTCTGCATGCTGCGCAGGATACCGGTGTGGACCGGGATCTGGATGGGCTGGCCGCGGGTTTCGTCCAGAATGGCAGAAAGCTCCAGCTGGGTGGGCACTTCCCCGGCAAAGTGGACGTTCAGGCCGCAGGCTTTCAGGGTGTTGCTCAGCTTTTCCATGCGCTCGGCATCGGGGGCTTCATGGATACGGTACACAAACGGCACATGATGGGTGCGGCCCGCATTGGCAGCGCACTGGTTGGCCAGCAGCATGAACTCTTCGATCATGCACTCCGACACACCGCGGGTGCGCTTGACGATATCCACGCAGCGGCCTTCCTCGTCCATGACCAACTTGGCTTCGTCGGATTCGATGTCCATCGCGCCGCGTGCTTTGCGCAGAGCCAGGCGCTTTTCGTACAGCTCGGTCATCGCGGGCAGCTGAGCCATAACGTCTTTATATTTCGTCACCAGAGCCGGGTCATTGGAGCCGTCCAACAGAGCGTTAATTTCTTTATAAACGCCCTTGACACGGCTGCGGATGACGCTCTTGACGAACTGATAGCTATGGATATTGCCGCTTTCATCCAGCTGCATCAGGCAGGAGAACGCCAGGCGCTCCTCCCCTTCATTGAGGCTGCAGATGCCGTTGGAAAGCTGGGTGGGCAGCATGGGGATGACTTTATCCGCGTAATAGATGGAAGTTGCGCGCTCATAAGCTTCCTTATCCAGCGCGGTGTCCGGGCGGACATAGTGGCTGACATCCGCAATATGAACGCCCAGCTCATAGCCGCCGTTCTGGGTCTTCATCAGGCTGATGGCGTCGTCGATATCCTTGGTCTCGGCAGAGTCGATGGTAAAGATCGGAAGACCGCGCAGGTCGGCGCGGTGGGCAGCTTCGGCGGGGTCGATGAGAGCGTTATCATATGCGTGAGCTTCGGCCAATACCTCCTCCGGGAATTCCTGGCGGACATCACGGCCATACAGCACAGCCTTGGCGCACTCTGCTGCGCGGTCGGAAGTGCCGAAGCGCTCGGCAACAGCGCAGCGATGGTCCATATGGCGCTGGCCGCGGTTGGTCAGGATAGCACCGACCTTATCCCCCAGCTGTGCGCCGTTGACGCCTTTTTTATCCAGCACAATGCGCACATCACGGCAGCCGTCCGGCTCCACGGCAAGGCGGCCGTCCTCAGTCAGCACAATGGTACCGGCAAAGGTGTTGTGCGGGGTGGTCACCTCCACCACTTCACCCTCGGCGCTGCCCTCCACACGGGGGTGGTCGAACAGTTTGATGATAATTTTATCCTGCGGCATAGCACCATGCAGGGCGCGGCCGGGAATAAAGATATCGCCGGTGCCGTCATCGCGGGACGCAAAGCCGAAGCGGGCCGCCAGCTTGACCAGTGTGCAGGGAATGCCAGCGGGGGCATCGGTATTTTCCATCACGGCAAAGCCCGGAACATAGGTACCGTTGCGGGCGGACAGCATACCGGTAGCTACCATGCCGGTTACGGTGTTGCGCAGGCGGGAATTATCCACCTGCAAAGCATTCTGCAGTTCACGCAGGGTCTGGGGGCGGTGCTTGCACGCCGCAAGAATATTTTTCTGTAATGGTGTCATGTTTTCTCCTTTGGGTTGGGCACAGGCAGCGGCCCATGCCTTTGTTTTTACTCCTCGTTTACGTCACCCTGCCACCCGGCAGGGTCCTTCCATAGCAGGCGTGGCCTTTGGTTTCGCGGCAGCACCTGCACCATTGTGACCTTTTTATTTTTCCCATAAAAAACGACCCGCGGTATTGGGCGGGTCGTTGACGGTTCCTGAATAAGGGAAAGCGGAACGCCAACAAAATTGGCCAGACCGTTCTCCTTTCATTCAATTACAAGCGGGCGCTCAGCACACCAACCAGCAGCGTAGCTACAAAGAAAACAGCGCCGCAGATTTTGGTCACTTTGGCCAGCTTGGCATCCAGGCCACGCTCGCGGCCGGCAGCCATAAAGCTGCTATCACCCATAATGGCAGCAGACAGGCCCTGCCCTTTCTGGGTCTGGGACAAAGTGAACACAACGATCAGAACCGAAACAATGATCAGCACAACGCCGAACGCGATTTCATAAGCGGTCATGGATTAACAGCAACTCCTTTTCAGGCCACAGCCAAAACGGATGTTTCGGCCTGCCCTAACTCTCATACAGGTTATAATATAACATACCAAAAAGCAAAATGCAAGAACTTTACCCTGCCTTGTGCAGAAAAAGATTGCATTGCCTTTTTTTGCTCCTTACAGACTCATCTGCTCGGTCGTGTCCTCCTGGCGGAGCAGCGCGCCGGCTGCGGGCAGGGTGCGCACGCGGTAGCGGTGCGGGTCTTTCAGTTCCAGCCCCGCCGCCGGGCGCACTTTGGCGATTCGGGCGTTCTTTTTCAGCGTTACCATGTTGATACCGGCGGTATCGCGGGTAGCCTTTTCGGGAATCAGCGCACTGCCGACCAGGATCAAGCGTGGGCCACCGGTGCCGCCGCTGGTGAAGACGGCCAGCTCGGTTTCTTCCTCAATGTGCAGCATTGCGGCAAGTTCTTCCTTATCGCTATAGGCTTTCAGCAGCTTGCGGCGGTTCTGCTTGGTCATATAGCTGGCCAGCGGGATCTTTGCACACTTGCCGTTCTGGTAGAAGAACAGCATGTAACCACGGTAATCGACTGTGACCGTCATGAACAGCGGCACTTCGCCCTCTTCCATTTCCAGCTTGGAAGCGACATAATCACCCAGCACGCTGGCCTTGGTATCGGCAAATTCCGATGCGCGGGATTTGTACACCTGGGCATGGTTGGTAAAGAAGAGCAGCTCGGCGCTGTTGGTGGTCTCTTTGGTATAAACCACCTCGTCGCCGTCTTTCAGCTTCTGCTCGCCAGACATGCGCAGGCTCTGCGGGGTAATTTTTTTGAAGTAGCCTTCCCGCGTAAAGAACACCGTGACCGGGTAATCTGGGATCTCGTTCTGCTCATCGGCAGCAGAATCGTCCGGCAGGTCGTACAGAATTTCCGTTTTGCGGGGGCTGCCATACTTTTTGGCAACATCGCCCAGCTCGGTCATAATGATCTTGCGGATGCGGGCGGGGCGTTTGAGAACATCTTCCAAGTCTGCGATCGCCTTTTCCAGTTCCTCAATTTCCTCGGTGCGTTTGAGGATATACTCACGGTTGAGGTGGCGCAGCTTGATTTCCGCCACATACTCAGCCTGCACTTCGTCAATGCCAAAACCGATCATCAAGTTGGGCACAACCTCGGATTCTTCCGCAGTGTTGCGCACAATTTCAATTGCCTTATCAATATCCAGCAGGATAGCTTCCAGGCCGCGCAGCAGGTGCAGACGCTTTTGCTTGCCCTGCAGATCATAGTAGGTGCGGCGGCGCACGCATTCGGAGCGGAATGCGATCCACTCCAACAAAATCTGGCGCACGCCCAACACGCGGGGCTGGCCGCCGATCAGCACATTGAAGTTGCAGGCAAAACTGTCCTCCAGCGGGGTTGCCTTGAACAGACGCGCCATCAGCTTGTCCGGGTCCTGGCCGCGCTTGAGGTCGATGGTCAGCTTCAAGCCGTTCAGGTCGGTTTCATCACGCATATCGCTGATCTCACGGATCTTGCCCAGTTTGACCAGCTCAGTGATCTTATCCATGATGGCTTCCACCGTTGTGGTCGGCGGAATGCGGGTGATGTCAATGCAGTTGTTCTCTTTATCGTAAGCCCACTGGGCGCGCACGCGGATGCTGCCGCGGCCTTTTTCCAGCACATTCTGCATCTCGGCGGCATCATACAGGATGGAACCGCCGCCGACAAAATCCGGCGCGGGCATCAGCTGGGCCAGGTCCGCCTGGTCGTCTTTCATCAGGGCGATGGTTGCATTGCAGAGCTCCACCAGGTTGAAGGAACAGATGTTGGACGCCATACCGACCGCAATGCCCAGTGTGTTGTTGGCCAGAATGGTCGGGAAGGTGACCGGCAGCATCGTCGGTTCGGTGGTGGTGCCGTCATAGTTGGGCACAAAATCCACAGTATCCTTGTCGATATCGCGGAACAGCTCTTCACACACGGGTTCCAGCTTTGCCTCGGTGTAACGAGCGGCGGCGTAAGCCATATCGCGGCTGTACGCCTTGCCAAAGTTACCCTTGGAGTCCACAAAGGGCACCAGCAGGCTTTCGTTGGAACGGCCCATACGCACCATGGTGTCATAAATGGCGGCATCGCCGTGGGGGTTCAGGTGCATGGTGCTGCCCACGATGTTGGCGCTTTTGGTGCGGGCGCCTTTCAGCAGGCCCATGCCGTACATGGTATACAGCAGTTTGCGGTGGGCGGGCTTGAAGCCGTCAATTTCCGGCAGCGCGCGGGAAACAATAACGCTCATGGCGTAAGGCATGTAGTTTGTTTCCAGCGTATCGGTAATGGGGCTTTCGATGACCTCACCGGCAGAGAGGATCTCGACGTTATCGCCCAGCTGCGGGCGGGCAGGGGCGGCTTTCTTTTTGGTTGCTTTTTTTGCCATTTTGCTCTCTCCTCCCCTGATTAAGATACATCCAGATCGTCCAGATATTCAGCGCCGTGCTCCGCAATGTGCTCCTTACGGCCCTGCAGATTATCGCCCAGGAGCAGGTCAAACACCTCCGCCGTGCGCTGAACATCGGTGGGCAGAACTTTAATTAAGCGGCGGCTTTCGGGGCTCATGGTGGTCAGCCACATCATTTCGGGGTCGTTTTCGCCCAGACCTTTGGATCGCTGGATCGTAAACTTCTGGCCGTCGATCCGCTTCATGATATCGGCCTTTTCCGGCTCGGTATAGGCAAAGTAGGTCTTATTTTTGGTGTTGATCTCATACAGCGGGGATTCCGCGATATACACATACCCCTGATTGATGAGGGTGGGGGTCAGGCGGTAGAGCATCGTCAGCACCAAGGTGCGGATCTGATAACCGTCCACATCAGCATCGGTACAGATGACGATCTTGTTAAAGCGCAGGTTGTCCAGATTAAAGGTAGCCAGGTCCTTATTGTGGCTGCCGCCCAGCTCCACGCCGCAGCCCATCACGCGGATCAAGTCTGTGATAATGTCAGACTTGAAAATGCGGGCGTAATCGGCCTTCAGGCAGTTCAGGATCTTGCCGCGAATGGGCATGATAGCCTGGAACTCCGAATCGCGGCTCTGTTTGACCGCGCCCATAGCGGAATCACCCTCCACGATGTACAGTTCGCGGCGGGTGGCATCCTTGGTGCGGCAGTCCACAAATTTCTGCACGCGGTTGGCCAGGTCCATCTGCTGGGTCATTGTTTTTTTGATGGACACACGCGCTTTTTCGGCGTGCTCGCGGCTTTGCTTATTGATTAGCACCTGCTTGCAGGCTTTTTCGGCTTCGTCCGGGTGCTCCACAAAGTAGACTTCCAGCTGGTGCTTGAGGAACTCCGTCATGGCCTGGGCCACAAACTTGTTGGTGATGGCCTTTTTGGTCTGGTTCTCGTAGCTGGTGCGGGTGGAGAAGCTGGAGGAAACCAGAATCAGGCAGTCCTGCACATCGTTGAAGGTGATGGAGCTTTCGTTTTTCTTGTACAGACCCTTATTTTTCAGCCAGTTGTTGATCTGGTTGACAAAGGCCAGGCGGACAGCGCGGTCCGGGCTGCCGCCGTGCTCCAGCCACGAAGAGTTGTGATAGTATTCCAGCGTTTGCACCGCGTTGGAAAAGCAGAACGCCACGTTCATTTTGACCTGATATTCCGGCTGGTCATCACGGTCGCGGCCGATTGCGGAACCGGAGCAGAAATGCACCTGTGTCAGGGTTCCCTCACCGGCGATCTCATTGGCATAGTCCTGAATGCCATGCTCATAGAAATATTCGATTTTTTCGGCACGTTCGCCCGTGCGGTCGTTGAACACGAGAGTCACACCGTCATTGACAACGGCCTGGCGGCGCAGCATATCCTTGAAGGTATCCGCCGGAACATTGATGTCGGTAAACACATCGGTGTCCGGTTTCCAGCGGATGACGGAGCCGGTGCGGCGGCCGGTGAACGGCTCTTTTTTCAGCCCGCCGACATTCTCACCTTTTTTGAAATCCAGGTGATAGTGCATGCCATCGCGGTAAATATCCGCAGTCATCCATTCGCTGGAATACTGGGTGGCGCAAAGGCCAAGGCCGTTCAGGCCAAGGGAGAAGTCATAGTTGCCGCTACCCTCGCCATATTTGCCTCCCGCGTACAGTTCGCAGAACACAAGATCCCAGTTCCAGCGTTCTTCAGCTTTATTGTAATCGACGGGGATACCGCGGCCAAAGTCCTCTACTTCCACAGAGTGATCCGGGTAAAGGGTAACGTTGATTTTGTTGCCGTGGCCGTCACGCGCTTCGTCGATGGAGTTGGATACGATCTCAAAAATGGAATGGGCACAGCCTTCCACACCGTCAGAGCCAAAGATAACGGCCGGGCGCTTGCGCACACGGTCTGCACCTTTTAAGCTCTTGATGCTTTCGTTGCCGTATTCTTCCTTCTTTTTTGCCATTCGGCAGTTCCCTCCCGTTTTGGATGCAGGGAATCACGCTGCTGCGTACCCCTGTGCGCGCAGAATTTTGCTTTTTCAGGCGCGTAAAGATAATTAAACCACAGGTTGACAGGAATTGTCAAATCCAATTTTGCGTTTTTGCTGCACAAAGTTCCCTGTTGTGGTTATTTTTTGTCTGCTTTTTTGCGTTTGCGCGGCGGCTGGGCGGAGGCTTTTTCCTCTGCGGGCGCCGGGCGTTCCGGCTCTTCCGGCACGGGGGCCGGAGCTGTGCCCTGCAGTTTCCAGGCGCGCTCCAGCACGGGTTTCAGGTACTGGCCGGTGAAGGAGTTCGGGCTCTGGGCCACCTGTTCCGGCGTACCGGTTGCCACAATGGTACCGCCGCCGCTGCCGCCCTCCGGCCCCAGGTCGATGATATAGTCGGCACGCTTGATCACATCCAGGTTATGCTCGATCACGATCACGGTGTTGCCCGCATCGGCCAGCTTATCCAGCACCTTGACCAGGCGGTGCACATCGGCAATGTGCAGGCCGGTGGTAGGCTCGTCCAGAATATAGACGGTTTTGCCGGTATCGCGGCGGGCAAGCTCGTTGGCCAGCTTGACACGCTGGGCTTCGCCGCCGGAAAGTGTGGTGGCCGACTGGCCCAGCTGCACATAGCCAAGGCCGACTTCCTGCAGGGTTTGCAGTTTGCGCGCAATTTTGGGCTGGTTGGCAAAGAAATTGCAGGCTTCCTCCACCGTCATATCCAGCACATCGGAGATGTTTTTGTCTTTATATTTTACTTCCAGCGTTTCTCGGTTATAGCGCTTGCCCTTGCAGACATCGCAGGGGACGTAAATATCCGGCAGAAAGTGCATTTCGATCTGCACAATGCCGCCGCCCTCGCAGGCTTCGCAGCGGCCGCCCTTGACGTTGAAGCTGAACCGGCCGGGGCCGTAACCGCGCTGTTTGGCATCCTGGGTGTTGGAGAAGAGGGTGCGGATATCGCCGAACACACCGGTGTAGGTGGCCGGGTTGGAGCGCGGGGTGCGGCCAATGGGCGACTGGTCAATGCCGATGACCTTATCGATCCATTCCATACCCTGAACTTCGTCACACTGGCCGGGGCGGCTGCGGGCGCCGTTGAGCGCTGCGGCCAGCGACTTATACAAAATTTCATTGACCAGCGTGGACTTGCCGGAACCGGAAACACCGGTCACGCAGATCATTTTGCCAAGGGGAAAATCCACGGTAATGTTTTGCAGGTTGTTTTCCCGCGCTTTGACCACCGTGAGCATTTTACCGTTACCGGAGCGGTGGGCGGTGGGAACTTCCACAAATTTGCGGCCGGAAAGGTACTCGCCGGTCACACTGCGCGGGGCATTGCAGATGTCCTCCACACTGCCGGCGGCCACGATCTCGCCGCCATGCACACCGGCACCGGGGCCGACATCCACAATATAGTCCGCCTGGCGCATGGTGTCCTCGTCGTGCTCTACTACAATCAGGGTGTTGCCCAGGTCGCGCAGGCGCTTCATGGTGGCAATCAGCTTATCGTTATCGCGCTGGTGCAGGCCGATGCTGGGTTCATCCAGCACATACAGCACGCCGGTCAGTGCGCTGCCGATCTGGGTCGCCAGGCGGATGCGCTGGCTTTCGCCGCCGGAAAGGGACGATGCGCCGCGAGACAGGGTCAAGTACCCCAGACCCACGCTCTTCAAAAAGCCCAGACGCTCTTTGACCTCTTTGAAGATGGAGGCAGCGATGACTTCATCCCGCTCGGACACTTTTGCCGTCTGAATAAATTCCAGCTCCTCGTTCACGCTCATATCGCAGAACTGGGCAATGTTGATGCCGCCCACCGTGACGGCGAGGCTGGTGGGCTTCAGGCGTTGGCCGTGGCAGGTGGGGCACTCCTCGCTGGACATGACAAGGGCGATTTCCTCCTTGACCCACTCGCTGCCTGTTTCACGGAAGCGGCGCTCCAGGTTGGGGATAATGCCCTCAAACGTGTTCATATAGGTGCCGGAGCCAAACATATTCTCGCGCTGCATCTCGATTTTTTCAGTTCCGGTGCCATACAGGATGGCGTGCACGGCTTCTTTGCTCATCTCCTTGATGGGGGTATCCAGCGTAAAGCCATAGCGCTTGCCCAGCGCTTTGTAATACATTTCAGAGATGGATCCCTCCGCATAATACCAGCCGCTGGCCTTGATGGCACTTTCGCGGATGGACTTGTGCGGATCCGGAATCACGCGGGCCGGGTCCACCTTCATAAAGGTGCCCAGGCCGGTGCAGGTTTCACAGGCGCCAAAGGGATTGTTAAAGCTGAACATGCGGGGGGAAAGTTCGTCAATGGAAACACCGTGCTCCGGGCAGGCATAGTTCTGGCTGAACTCCATCGGTTCGCCGCCGATAACATCAATGATGACAAGGCCGCCGGTCAGGGCAACGGCAGTCTCAATAGAATCGGCCAGGCGGCCGCGCACCGTATCATTGATGGACAGGCGGTCCACGACGATTTCAACGGTATGCTTGATATTCTTTTCCAGCTTGATCTCTTCGTCCAGATCATACATGTTGCCGTCAATGCGCACGCGGGCGTAACCGCCGCGGCGGGCAGCGTCCAGCTCTTTGGCCTGGGTGCCTTTGCGGCCCCGCACAACAGGGGCCAGCACCTGGAAGCGGGTGCGTTCCGGCAGTTTAAGCACCTCGTCTACCATCTCGTCCACCGTTTGCTGGCTGATGACGCGTCCGCAGACCGGGCAGTGCGGAACGCCGATGCGGGCATACATCAAACGGAGATAATCATAAATTTCCGTCACGGTGCCCACAGTGGAACGTGGGTTGTGGCTGGTGGTTTTCTGGTCAATGGAAACCGCCGGGGAAAGGCCGGTGATTTCGTCCACATCGGGCTTTTCCATCTGGCCCAGGAACATGCGGGCATAGCTGGAAAGGCTTTCCATATAGCGGCGCTGGCCGTCCGCAAAGATGGTATCAAAGGCCAGGCTGGACTTGCCGGAGCCGGAAAGGCCCGTCATAACAATCAGCTTGTTGCGCGGCAGAACCAGGTTGACGTTTTTCAGGTTATGCTCCCGCGCGCCCTTGATCGTAATGCGGTTGTTGGCATCAATTTGAATGTTGCTCACTTTTTATAGCTCCTTCTCCCCTTGCCCGTTTTGCGCTGTTTTTCAGCGGCGCGGCGGGTGCTGGTATCGGCGGTAGGGTCCTCCCCGCGCTGCAGCTTTTCAATCTCATCACGCAGGAATGCGGCGTGCTCAAACTGCAGCAGTCGGGCGGCTTCTTTCATCTCGCGGGTCAGGCGGGTAATGGTCTGTTCGCGTTCAGCGCGGCTCATACGGTGCTGGCGCATCTTTTTGTTTTCTTCGCTCATGCTGATTTCCAGCCCGCCGCCGATGGCTTTCACGATAGTTTTTGGTGTAATGCCGTGTTCTTTGTTGTAGGCATCCTGGATGGCACGGCGGCGCTCGGTTTCCATGATGGCGCGCTCCATGCTGGGGGTTACTTCATCGGCGTACATCAGCACCACGCCGTTTGCGTTGCGGGCCGCGCGGCCAATGGTCTGAATCAGGCTGGTTTCGCTGCGCAGGAAGCCCTCTTTGTCGGCATCCAGAATGGCGATCAGCGAAACTTCCGGCAGGTCCAGGCCCTCGCGCAGAAGGTTGATGCCGACAATCACATCAATGGCACCGGTGCGCAGGTCCTTGATGATCTCCATGCGCTCAAAGGTATCCACCTCGTGGTGCATATACTTGGTGTGCACGCCGTGTTCTTCCAGGTAGTCGGTCAGGTCCTCGGCCATTTTGACAGTCAGAGTGGTAACTAGGGCACGCTCGCCGCGGTCGATGCGCTGCAAAATTTCGCCCAGCAGATTCTCGATCTGGCCTTCCACTGGGCGCACCATGATGACGGGGTCCAGCAGACCGGTGGGGCGGATGACCTGCTCGGCCACGCGGCTGGAATGTTCCCGTTCATAGGGGCCAGGGGTAGCGCTGACAAAGATCGTCTGGCCGACCTTGGATTCAAATTCCTCAAATTTCAGCGGGCGGTTGTCAAACGCCGAGGGCAGGCGGAAGCCATATTCCACCAGCGTTTTTTTGCGGCTGTAGTCCCCGCCGAACATGCCGCGGACCTGCGGCAGCATCACATGGCTTTCATCCACCATCAGGATAAAATCTTTGGGGAAGTAGTCCAGCAGCGTGGTGGGGGTGGAGCCGGGGGCACGGCCGGACAGCACGGCAGAGTAGTTCTCGATGCCCTTGCACATGCCAACTTCCTGTAGCATCTCCATATCGTACTGGGTGCGCTGCTGGATGCGCTGGGCTTCCAGCAGTTTGCCCTCTGCAGTAAAGGCCTGCACCTGCTGTTCCATCTCGGTCTGGATCTTGGCGAGACCTTCTTTCATTTTTTCAGGGCCGACGATATAGTGGCTGGCGGGGAAAATGGCCACATGGCGCACAATATTTTTGCGCTCGCCGGTCAGGGGATCAAACTCGGAAATGCGGTCGATTTCATCGCCGAAGAATTCGACGCGGATGGCGTATTCATCATTATAAGCAAGGTGGATATCCACAATATCGCCGTGAACGCGGAACTTATTGCGGATAAAGTTCATATCGTTGCGTTCATATTGCAGCTTGACCAGGCGGCGGCAGAGCTCGTCCCGCTCCATCTGCATACCGGGGCGCAGGCTGATGACCATGCTGCGGTAATCGATAGGGTCGCCCAAGGAATAAATGCAGGAAACCGACGCCACAATGATAACATTGCGCCGCTCCGACAGTGCCGCCGTGGCCGAATGGCGCAGGCGGTCGATCTCATCATTGATGGCGCTGTCTTTTTCAATATAGGTATCGGTGGAGGGGATGTAGGCTTCCGGCTGGTAATAGTCGTAATAGCTCACAAAATATTCCACCGCATCATCGGGGAAAAATCCGCGCATCTCGGTGCAGATCTGACTGGCCAGGGTTTTGTTTGGTTCCAGAATCAGTGTGGGGCGGTTGCACTGTGCAATGATATTGGCCATCGTAAAGGTTTTGCCGGAGCCGGTAACGCCCAGCAAAGTTTGACCTTTATCCCCTGCTTTCAGGCCCTGCACCAGCGCTTCAATCGCCTGGGGCTGGTCGCCAGTCGGTTTGAACGGTGCTTTGAGGTGGAACACCTCGGTTTGATTTTCCTGTTGCTCCGGCATAGCGGACCTCCCCTGCTGTTGGTCGTTTATTTACAACTTAAGTTCGTCTTATACAACTTACTGTTGTTCCATTATAGTATAGATCTTTTTAATTGTAAAGGCAATACCGCATAATTCTAAGTGCCGATACGGCGAGCGAGGTGCGGCAGCTGCTAAGCCAAAAGCGCAGGTAATACTTTGTGTATTATCGAGCATTTTGGCAACGCAGTTGCCGTGCCGCAGCCGCCGGAGCGGTGCTTAAGCCGTCAGGCGGGAATTGTGCGGTATTGCCTAAAGGCATTTTGCGGCTTTTTATACCTTTTATGCGCTGCTGGGGCTGCATCCGGCAGCGGCATGTCGGCTTATTCTTCCTCCGAGTGTTCGCGCACCCATTTGGCAATATGCTTAATGAATGCCTCACCATATTTGGCAGCTTTTGCATCGCCGACGCCGGAAATGCGGCGGAAATCCCCCATGGTGCGCGGCTTAAGCTCGGCCATCTCGTCCAGGCTGACATTGTTGAACACAATATATGCCGGAACGTGGTTTTTCTGGGCCAGTTCGCTGCGCAGGGTTTTCAGGCTTGCCAGCAGCGAATCGTCCGCTTCCGAAAGTGCGGTACGGGCAGCCGTCTTTTTGCGGGAAGCACGGCGCCTGGCCTGGGTTTCCTGCGCGGTGGCGGCGCGCTCCTGCATGGTAACCTGCTCACCGTGGAAAAGCACCGCCGGAGCCTTGGCTGTCAGGGTGATGACCGGGAACTCATCGCCGGTTTCGGCCAGGTAGCCCTGCTCCTGCAATGCATCCAGGTAAAGGCGCATGCGCTGGGGCGGCACATCCCGCATGATTCCATAGGTCGGGAACTGGTCCAGCCCGCGCTCCAGGGTTTTCTGATCCTTGGCGCCGCGCAGCATCTGCACCAGCGCCACAACCCCCAGCCCGCCGGGCCAACGCTTCTGGATGCGCGCCACGCCGGAAAGGATCTTCTGTGCTTCGGTGGTGATGTCGGTCTGCACAAACTCGCCGGTGCAGTTGGAACAGTTGCCGCAGCCGCCGGTGTGGTGCTCGCCGAAATAATCCAGCAGATAGCTGCGCAGGCAGCGGGTGGTTTTGCAGTACCCCACCATCACGTCCAGCCGCTCGCGGTCCCGCCTGGCGGCGGCTTCGGCCTGTTCAGGGGTTAGCTCATCGTTATCGTGGGAGTTCTGGATAAAATACTTTGCCGTCTGCACATCCCCCAGGGAGAACAGCAGGATGCACTCGGCGCGCTCGCCATCGCGCCCGGCGCGGCCCGCTTCCTGATAGTAGTTTTCCAGATTTTTTGGCATATTATAATGCAGCACAAAGCTGACATTGGATTTATCTATGCCCATGCCGAAGGCGTTTGTTGCAACCATGACCCGCTTGCGGTCATAGACAAAATCTTCCTGATTTTTGCTGCGCTCCTCCGGGGTAAGGCCCGCATGATAACGGGTGGCGGAAATGCCAACGGATCGCAGCTCCTTACAGACGGACTCTACCGATTTGCGGGTAGCGCAATAGACAATGCCGCTGCGATCCCGGTGGTCGAGGATATATTCTTCAATATAACGTTCTTTATCCCGCGGGCGGGCCACACCAAAATAGAGGTTGGGGCGATCAAAGCCGGTGGTCAGCGTAAAAGGCTGGTTGAGCTGCAGCAGGGCAATGATATCCTGCTTGACCTGTTCCGTTGCCGTTGCCGTGAACGCACCAATGACCGGGCGGTACGGCAGACGGGAGATGAATTCGGCAATTTTCAGGTAGCTGGGGCGGAAATCCTGACCCCATTGGGACACGCAGTGGGCTTCGTCCACAGCCACAAAAGCGATGCGGGCGTGCATGGCAAGGTATAAGAAACTGTCCGTTAGCAGGCGTTCCGGGGCAACGTATAGAATTTTATAGTCCCCCTCCAGCGCGGCACGCAGAATGGTGCTGTAAAGCCCTTCCGGCAGGGCGGAGTTCAGGCAGGCAGCATGCACGCCCTCCTCTTCCAGGGCGGCAACCTGGTCCTGCATCAGGGAAATCAGCGGTGAAATGACCAGCGTAAGCCCCGGCATCAGCATGGCCGGAACCTGGTAACAAACAGATTTGCCTGCGCCGGTGGGCATAACACCGAGGACATCCTGGCCGGAAACGATGGCATCCACCACCTGTTCCTGACCGGGGCGGAAGCTGCTGTGGCCGAAGTATTGCTGCAAAACGGAAAATTTATCCATGAATTCGTCCTTTTCTGGATGAGTGCGGCAAGTTGTGAACATTTTACAAAATTTTCAATTCGTCCGCAAAAACATTTTGACTTTTTGTATAGATTTGCTATAATAGAGGTACAGGAAGCAGCTGTCGAAAATGAAGCCAAGTTGGCAGCGGGCTTTCTGGCAAGGGTGCTGGGCACCCAAAACAAAGGGAGGTTGTCCTATGAAAGTTACATGTACCGGCCGTCGCGTTACGCTCAAACCGAGCTTTATCGAAAATGCGGAAAAGAGGCTTGCGAAGCTGGACAAGTTTTTCCCTGACGAAGCACAGGCACAGGTTACCGTCACGGTAGAAAAAAGCGGGCAGACCGTTGAGATCATGCTGCGCAGCAAGGATCTGGCCATGCGCGCCGAAAAAACGGATGAGCGCATGGAAGATGCCCTAGCCGACGCCGTCGATCTGCTGACCCGCCGTGTGGTAAAGTACCGCAAACGCCTTGGCACCAAGCTGACCGCCGCAGCAGCGGAAATACCCGCTACCGAGCCGGAAGAAAGCATGGATATTGTGCGCGAAAAGCACTTTGCCCTGAAGCCCTGCAGCACTGAGGAAGCCATTTTGCAGATGGATCTGCTGGGGCACAGCTTCTTCCTGTATCACAGCACCGAGAACGACAAGATCCAAGTCGTTTACCGCCGCGCTGATGGCGGGTACGGCGTGCTGATCCCGGAAGCATAAGCTGGCAGCTTAAACTTAAGGCAATACCGCATAATTCTAAGTGCCGATACGGCGAGCGAGGTGCGGCAG
>ERZ836877.4103-NODE-4103-length-15443-cov-6.509618_pt1 | contig 15443 bp, 14 predicted proteins | sample MGYA00519469_ERZ836877 | MGnify/ENA primary metagenome ERZ836877 (study PRJEB31850, sample SAMEA3708809) | human gut metagenome | biome: human gut; feature: human-associated habitat; material: faeces | place: China | collected 2014 ... | reverse complement strand
CCGCCACGCCCAGCACGGTCATGAAGAAGCGCTTCTTATACCGGAACAGGTTGCGAGCCGTGGTCTTCTGGGAAAAGCTCATGTGCCTCCACAGCGGGGTGATGTATTCGAGGAGGATGCGCTTGCCGGCCACCGGTGCGCGGGGCAGGAGCAGGGCGGCGGTCTTCTCGCGCAGGCTGGCGCGGCAGGCCTCCCAGGTGGTGATGCCGATGACGGCCGCACTGAGCAGGACGCTTCCCACGGCCATGCCGGGGTAGAATTGCAGGGTGAAGGTGGGCAGGCGGAACACCATGGTCTGATAGGCCTGCCAGATGATGGTGGGGAAGACGACGAAGCCCACCGCCATGCCCAGGATGCTGCCCAGGATGCTGGAGGCCAGGCCGTAGAACAGGTACTTGCCCGCAATGGCGGTGTTGGAGTAGCCCAGCGCTTTCAGGGTGCCCATCTGCAGGCGGTTCTCGTCCACCATGCGGGTCATGGTGGTGGAGGCCACCAGTGCCGCCACCAGGAAGAAGAACACGGGGAAGACCCGTGCGATGGCGTCCATCCGGTCGGCATACTGCTCAAAGGTGACGAAGCTCATGGTGCTGTTCCGGTTGAGGACGTACCACTCGCCGTTCTGGATGTCCGAGATCTGCTCTTCGGCATCGTCGATCTGCTTCTGGCCGTCCGCAAGCTTCTGCTCCGCCTCGGCTTTCTGCGTTGCGTATTCGGTGCGGGAGGCGTCCAGCTGCTCTTTGCCGGTATCGTATTCGGCCCAGCCGTCATCCAGCCGGGTGCGGGCATCGGCGAGCTGCTGTTCGGCGGCAGCAAAGGCGGAATAGGCAGAGGCAGTGCCGGTGGAAAGCCCCAGCTGGCCCTGCATCAGTTCCAGCTTCATCTTCCGCAGAGCGGCTTTGGCCTCGGTGACGAGTTCCGTATTGGAAAGGCTGGGCGAGGAGAGGAGCCCCTGGGCATACATCTGCCGCTTGCCCTCGTCCAGCTGCTGCTGGTAGCCGTTGAGCTGGGCGTAGATGCTGTCGTAGGCGGCCTGTGCCTTGGCGAGGGCATCCCGTAGCTCAGTGTATTCTTCGTCGGCGGGTTCGGCCTCGTCGAGCGCTTTCTGCGCGTTGTGGAGTGCGGCCTCGGCATAGGTCAGCAGCGGGTCGGCCACCTGCTTCAGGTTGACCAGAAGTTCGATCTGCTGGAGCTGATCTTCAAATTCCAGGATCTGCTCCTCGCCGTCCAGCACCTTGTCCGCACCGCTCTGCATGGTGTCGGGCAGGGCGGCTTTCTGCTGGGCCAGCTGCGCTTTGCCGGAGGTGTACTCTGCTTCGCCCTGCTCCAGCTGCGCTTTGGCGGCGGTGAGCTGGGCTTCGGCCTCGTCGAGCTTCTGCTCGGCCTGTGCAAACTGGCGTTCGGCCTCTGCTTTCTGCTCGTCGTAGGTCTGCTTGGCATCGGCCAGTTTGGCAGTGGCGTCGTCGATGAGGGCTTCCCGGCGGGTGGTGCACTGTGCGCCGCTGATGGCGGTCAGCCGGTCGGCGACGGCGTCCACGGCTGCCTGGTATTCATCGGAATAATTGTCATACTGATCGGCGTTTTCGGCCTTGATATAACAGACGGTGTAATAATCGGCAGTCAGCTGACCGTCCGAGACGTAGACGATGGCGTCCAGAACGCCGTCGCCGGCGGTGGAAGTCTCCTGGTCGGAGGAAAAATGCAACGGGTCCTGCACCTGCCCCACCACGGTATAAGAGGTGCGGGCGAGGCCGTCGGTGCCGTCCGGCAGGGTCAGCGTGGTGCCGATGGGGATCTCTTCCCCGTGGCCCATGACATGCACGACGCATTCGTCGGCAGCTTCGGGCATCCGTCCTGCCAGCAGCAGCGGGCGGTTCATATTCTCGGCCGTGTCGGCATCGGGGTCTGCCGGGAGCTGCTGGATGCGCAGGACAGCGGGCTGGTCGGTGCTGGACCAGCGGCCCTCGGCGTCCAGATACTTCACCGGCTGGACCGCTGTGACGCCCTCGGTCGCGGCAATGGCGTCGATGTCGTCCTCGGAAAGGCCGAGGGTGGAGAGGACGCGAAGGTCGAATACGTTCTGCTGTACGTAATATTTCTGCCCGGCGATTCGCATACTGGGCGCAAAGCTGGCAAGGCCCGTCAGGATCATCACGCCCAGCGCCACGATGCCGAACAGGGACAAAAACCGGCTCAGGTTGCCCCTGAGATCCCGGAGGATGTTTTTTCGATAACTTTTCTGCACAAGAATCACCACTCGATCTGTTCCACGGGCACAGGGTGCTCGTTGACCTGGTTGGACAGGATCTGCCCGCTCTTCACCTGAATGATGCGGTCGGCCATGGCCGTCAGGGCTGTGTTGTGGGTGATGACGATGACGGTGCGGCCCGTCTCGCGGCAGGTGCGCTGCAGCAGAGCCAGCACCTGTTTGCCGGTCTTGTAGTCCAGCGCACCGGTCGGCTCATCGCAGAGCAGGAGCTTCGGATTTTTGGCGAGGGCGCGCGCAATGGAGACGCGCTGCTGTTCACCGCCAGAAAGCTGGGCCGGGAAGTTGTTCAGCCGCTCGCCGAGGCCGACGCTTTCCAGCGTGGCTTTGGGGTCCAGCGGGTCGCGGCAGATCTCGCTGGCCAGTTCTACGTTTTCCAGCGCCGTCAGATTCTGCACGAGGTTGTAGAACTGGAAGACGAATCCGACGTCATACCGCCGGTATTGGGTCAACTCTTTCTCGGAGAACCGACTTACATCCTGCCCGTCGAGCCAGACGTGGCCCTCGTCGCAGGTGTCCATGCCGCCGAGGATGTTCAGCAGGGTGGTCTTGCCTGCACCGGACGGCCCGACGATGATGCAGAACTCGCCCTTATCCACGTAAAAATTCAGGCGGTCCGCTGCGGCGATGCGGACACTGCCTGTCTGGTAGTATTTGGAAACATTTTCAAATTCCACGAAGTGTTCCATAATGCTTCTCCTTGCCTTGGGAAATCAAGTTTATTCCAATATAACTATACCATAATTCCCACAGGTTGGCGGGAAAAATCGCCGCAAATTTTCAAAAACTTCATAAATTTGTAGGATCCCAGAGGAGGTCAGCCAGCGCTTCGATGCGGCACTGCGCAAAGTAGGCCTCTTCCAGAGGAATCCACCGAAGGACAAAGTTTTCGTAGCGTTCGCCTTCCCGCGCCTGCAAACGGCGGGCCTGTTCTTCTTTGGAACAGGTGACGAACACTTTGAGGTCATAAAAGCCTGCAAGAATCGGGTGGTGGCTGTAGCTGCCCTCCAGTATATAGAGCAGTGCGGGCGGCACGCACTGTTCCGGCAGATAGGCACCCTTCCGGCAGGCGTACGCCCGGCTGCGTACCGCGGCCCCGGCCTGTGCCGGAACGAGCACTTCCTCCCGCAGGCGGGTCAGATCCATATTGGCGCAGGGCGTTTCGGCCCAGTTCGGGATGCGCTGTGCCGGGGGAAGATAGTAGTCGTCGGTATGGAAGATGGCGCTGCCCGGAAACTGTTCTGCCAGCTGTGCCGCCAGCGTCGTTTTGCCGCTGCCGCAGCGACCGTCCAGCGCGATGAGCACGGGCCGCTCCGGGTGGGCCTCCAGCAGGGAGACGATGGTCTGGGTGAGAGATGAAAAATCCGAAGGGATCAAACGCATACCGAAATGCTCTCCTTGACAAATCGTAAGAAATTGACTATACTACAAATAGAAAAGGCGCTGTCTGCAAAGTGGTCAGCTCCTTTACCGGCAAGCGTTAAAAAGTAACGACCGCTCTAGTTGGGGAACTGTGAGGCGGTCGTTACTTTTTATTGCGTTTGGAATAGTGTTTGGCCTTGGGCTTGTCCCGAAAGACATCCTTTGAGATCATCCAGGTTACCTGCGTAACGCCGATGACAACGTCTGCAATCAAATGCAGTATGTTCACAACAGTATTCAAAACATCCATGTTGGACTCCTCCGTTCAGGTTGGGTGTGGTTGACATGCAAACATCCCGGAGAAGATAAAAAGCAGACCTCCTCCGGATTTGACGCCGGAAAGAAGCCCGACCACCTGCAATGCAGACAGCGCACCACTATTGCTAGTGAATTCTATCATTATAACACGGATTTCGGCGCTTTTCAACGAGCGCGGCGCTCCGGCGGGCGGGGCGGCGCAAAAAGAGAAAATGAAAAACTTTTCAAAAACCCTTGACACCTCTCCGAAGCTATGGTAAGATAATGCCACGTTAGAAATAACTAACCACAAAGCGGTCCGTATCAGGAACCGCGTTCTTTTTGAACTTGAGGTTAGATAAATCTAACTGTGAAGCTCTGCATAGTCTGGATGCACAGCGGGAATGCTTTTCTTAAACCAAGCAACGGAGGAAAACCGGCCATGGAGCGTAATTTTGAGACCGTGATGATCGAACAGTGCTCGCCGGTGCTGGCAGGCCTGAAGGCCGCCGGACTCTTCCGCTATGAGACGCAGGACTGCAAAGATCTTGCCGAGCGGGTGCGCGGCTGGAACGCGCGGCTGGGTGAGAAGGGCCTCCGGGTCCGGGTTCTCAAGGGCTGCACCCGCACCCACCGGTATCTGGTCTATGTCTACCGGGAGAGCCGCCTGCGCGAAGTGCTTTCGGATGAGGATGTCCGTGCATTTCTGGTGCAGGAAGGCTACCGTCTGCCCGAAGGGCCGGACGACTGCGAACCGCTGCTGCGGCAGCTGTCGCGGCGGTTGTGCTGCGAGGCAGAGTTTCCGCATGAGATCGGCGTATTTCTGGGCTACCCGCTCACCGATGTGGTGGGCTTCATCGAGAATCAGGGCCGCAACTTTACCTGCTGCGGCTGCTGGAAGGCCTATGGCGACCGCGATGCCGCCGAGCGCCTGTTTGCCCAGCTGAACAAGTGCACCAGAGTATATCTGCGCCTGTTCCACAGCGGCACCCCGATCTTCCGCCTTGCCGTGGCGGCCTGAAACTGACATTTCCTACCAATACTCTCTTTTTATCCTGGCGCCTGCCGGAGACACCACGCCCCGGCGGGAAAGATCCTCCTTTTGACACGCGGCCGCCCGTTGCAGTCTGACCCCTGCACCGGGCGGCTGTGTCATATCCGGACAGGTGCGTCGGATGGGCGGTGGTACGTTGATTGCGGAGAGAACCTGACGCTCCGAAGAAACACGAACGGCTGGAATGTTCGCGAGCGTTCTTGTTAAAAATAGCAAAAATTGAACAAAACAGGAAGAAACAATCTGTTTGTTCCTACGAACTAACTGTAAATTATGAAAAAATTATTGACAAGAAAGGTTAGTAAGAGTAAACTATCCATGCTGATAGTCACGACTGACTAACCGGCATCGAAACTTCCCCCGACCGGAGGAACCTCACAGAACGCTGTGCGGGATGTGAAACATTGTGACATAAGGGAGTGGACGAAAGATGATGCCTTTGACGATGGCCAAGGCGGGCGAGACCGTCACCATTCAAAAGATCACCGGCAAGGACGAGGTGCGTCTGCATCTGGCAGAACTCGGCTTTGTGGTGGGCAGCGATGTGACTGTGGTCAACGAGATCGCGGGCAACCTGATCGTGCAGGTCAAGGAAAGCCGCCTGGCGCTCGATAAGACGATGGCCAACCGCATTCTGATCGGCTAAACAGCGGCAGCGCTGTTTGGGACCTGCTCCGACACTGGAATGGTCTCTGAAGAAAAGACAAGTAGAGGAGGATTTACATGAAGACTTTGAAAGACGTCAAGGTCGGCGAAACGGCCACCGTGGCACGCCTGCACGGCGAAGGCCCGGTCAAGCGCCGCATCATGGACATGGGCATCACCAAGGGGGTCGAGATCTATGTCCGCAAGGTGGCACCTCTGGGTGACCCCATGGAACTGACCGTGCGCAACTACGAACTGAGTGTGCGCAAGGCCGACGCTGAAATGATCGAAGTGGTTTGATCCGAACAGAGAGGAAAGGAACACAATGAGCATTAAGATCGCATTGGCCGGCAACCCGAACTGTGGCAAAACGACCCTGTTCAACAATCTGACCGGCTCCAACCAGTACGTCGGCAACTGGCCCGGTGTTACTGTCGAAAAGAAGGAAGGCAAGCTGAAGGGCGAGAAAGACGTCATCATTCAGGACCTGCCCGGTATCTATTCGCTGTCTCCCTACACCCTGGAAGAGGTCGTCTCCCGTACCTATCTGGTCAAGGAGAAGCCCGACGCCATCCTGAACATCATCGACGGCACCAACATCGAGCGCAACCTGTACCTGACCACCCAGCTGATCGAGCTGGGCATCCCGGTGGTCATGGCGGTCAATATGATCGACCTGGTGCGCAAGAACGGTGACAAGATCGACCTGAAGAAGCTGAGCAAAGAGCTGGGCTGCCAGGCCGTCGAGATCAGCGCGCTGAAGGGCGAGGGCACCGAAGCGGCCGCCAAGGTTGCCATCGCCGCTGCAAAGGCGGGCAAGGCCTCCGAGGAGCTGCCTCATGTCTTCACCGGCAGCGTGGAGCACGCCATTGCCCACATCGAGGAGTCCATTCAGGGCAAGGTGGATGACCGCTTCCTGCGCTGGTACGCTGTCAAGCTGTTTGAGCGCGACGACAAGGTCCAGGACGAGCTGAAGCTCGACAAGAGCCTACTGGCTCACATTGATGACCACATCAAGGATTGCGAGAACGAGATGGATGATGACGCCGAGAGCATCATCACCAACCAGCGTTATGCCTATATCAACACCGTGGTCGAAAAGGCCGTCAAGAAGAAGGCCCGCGTGGAGCACCTGACCGTTTCCGATAAGATCGACCAGATCGTGACCAACCGTGTGCTGGCTCTGCCCATCTTCGCACTGGTCATGTATCTGATGTACTCCCTGTCCATGGGCACCTCCATCGCGGATGGCGGTTGGGCTATCGGTACCTTTGCGACCGACTGGACCAACGATGTGCTGTTCGGTGAGATCGTGCCCAACGCACTGGGCGGCTTTTTGGAGAGCATCGGCGTGGCAGGCTGGCTGTACGGCCTGATCATGGACGGCATCGTCGCCGGTGTCGGCGCAGTCCTGGGCTTCGTTCCCCAGATGCTGGTGCTGTTCTTCCTGCTGTCCATCCTGGAGGATGTCGGCTATATGTCCCGTGTCGCCTTCATCATGGACCGCATCTTCCGCAAGTTTGGCCTGTCCGGTAAGAGCTTCATCCCCGTGCTGGTCGGCACCGGCTGCGGCGTTCCGGGCGTCATGGCTTCCCGTACCATCGAGAACGAGCGTGACCGCCGCATGACCATCATGACCACCTGCTTCATCCCCTGTGGCGCAAAGATGCCCATCATCGGCCTGATCGCAGGTGCTATGTTCGGCGGCTCTTCTCTGGTGGCTGTTTCTGCTTACTTCATTGGTATGGCTGCCATCATCTGCTCCGGTGTCATCCTGAAAAAGACGAAGCTGTTTGCCGGTGATCCCGCTCCCTTCGTTATGGAGCTGCCCGCTTATCATGTGCCTGCATGGGGCAACGTGTTGCGGGCAACGTGGGAGCGCGGCTGGTCCTTCATCAAGCGTGCTGGTTCCGTCATTCTGATTGCAACCGTCGCCATCTGGTTCCTGCAGGGCTTCGGCTTCGAGAACGGTGCGTTCGGCATGGTTGAGGATCAGGACAACTCCGTTCTGGCGGCAATCGCCACCAAGATCGCCTGGATCTTTGCACCTCTGGGCTTTGGCAACTGGAAAGCAACCGTCGCTTCCGTGTCCGGCCTGATCGCCAAGGAGAACGTCGTTGGTACCTTCGGCGTCCTGTATCACTTCGGCGGTGAGCTGTCTGAGAACGGCGATGAGATCTGGGCTGCGGTTGCACAGGATTACACTGCACTGTCTGCTTACGCCTTCATGATCTTCAACCTGCTGTGCGCTCCCTGCTTCGCTGCGATGGGTGCCATCAAGCGTGAGATGAACAACGGCAAGTGGACCGCCATCGCCATCGGCTACATGTGCGCTCTGGCTTACTGCGCTGCGCTGGTCGTGTATCAGCTGGGCGGCATCATTTCCGGTGAGGTCGGTTTCAACTTCTTCACCATCGTTGCAGTCGTCATCCTGGTGGCCTTCATTTATCTGCTGGTCCGCCCCAACAAGTACACGGGCATCAATGAGGTCAGCATCGACACCAAGAAGCTCACGGCAAACAAGTAAATTGGTTCTGTTTTGAGAGGAGTGCATTGTTATGATGGAATTTCTGGCAGCAAACTTCAATCTGCCGACCATTATCGTAGCGGCGATCGTGTTCGGCTGTGTGGGCTGGATCACCTGGCACTCCCACAAGCACGGCGGCGGCTGCGGCGGGTGCTCCGGTGATTGCGGGCACTGCAACGGCGGCTGTCACTGAGGAAACCGCAGGGCGCGGGTCGAAAAGCAAGTCGGCCCGCGCCCTTTTTTAGAAAAATAAAAGTTAGCTTTGGATAACATTTCCAGGCCTCTCCGGCAATGCGCTACCGTGCCGGAGAGGTTGAAAATCCCGATGAAAAGAGTGTGATAAGCATGGAACTGACACCGGCGCATCTGCGGTATCTGCTGGCGATCTATGAGGTGTCGCAGACCCATCTGGACATCTGCTCCCGCAGCATTGCGGAAAAGCTGAATGTGACCAAGCCCTCGGTGGTGCGGATCATGAACCTGCTGATGGACCATGGCATGATCGTCAAGGAGCACTACGGCAAGATCTACCTGACCGACCGTGGCATCTTTGTGGCCAGAGCAGTGAAGGAACAGCTGGAAACGGTGCTGGCAAACTTCCCGCCCGTGAAGATCGACCTGACCGAGGAGGAGCGCTGCACGGCCGCGCTGGCCCTGACCTCGGCACTGCCGGAGCGGGCCTTTACCGGCGCATACGACCGCATGTTCGGCCCGGACGCCAGCGAAGACACGGAGGCGGTATCGTGATCAACAAAAAACTGATCGCCTTTGACCGGGGTGCCATGCGCTTTGTGGGCGCAAATGTGGCGTTCCAGTGGCTGGGGATGCTCTGCAACATCATCTTTGTGCGGGTCATTGCCCAACTGGTGGGAGCCGTCTTTGCGGGCGGGCTGACCCACGCGATGCTGCGGCAGGACTTTGTGCTCTGTCTGTTCACCATCCCGCTGCGGTATGTCTTCACCCTGCTGGCATCCAGCATGAGCGACTGCGCCTCCAAGGATGTCAAGCGCACCCTGCGCAGCAAAATTTATGAAAAACTCACACGCCTGGGTGCGGGCTACAGCGAGACCATCGCCACCAGTGAGGCCGTCATGCTGGCCAGCGAGGGCGTGGAGCAGATCGACACCTACTTCGCAAAGTATCTGCCCCAGCTGTTCTACAGCCTGCTGGCCCCGGTCACCCTCTTCGTGCTGCTGGTGGGCGTCCATGCGCGGTCGGCCATCATCCTGCTGTGCTGTGTGCCGCTGATCCCCATGTCCATCGTGGCGGGCAGAAATTCGCCAAAAAGCTGCTGGACAAATACTGGGGCGAGTACACCACCCTCGGCGACAGCTTTCTGGAAAACATCCAGGGCCTGACCACCCTGAAGATCTACCAGGCCGACGGCTGGAAGCATGAGGAGATGAACCGGCAGGCCGAGCGCTTCCGGAAGATCACGATGAAAGTGCTGACCATGCAGCTGAACTCCGTCACCCTCATGGACCTGATGGCCTACGGCGGTGCGGGGCTGGGCATCATCAGCGCGGTGGCGGCGTTTGCCAAAGGGCAGATCACCCTGACGGCGGCGCTGACCATCCTTCTGCTGGCGGCAGATTTCTTCCTGCCGCTCCGCTTGCTGGGCAGCTACTTCCACATCGCGATGAACGGAGCAGCCTCGGCAGAGAAGATCTTCCGTCTGCTGGCGGCGGACGAGCCTGCCGACGGCACACAGGAGGCAGGGGAGGATACCACCCTGAAGCTGGACCACGTGACCTTTGGCTACGAGAACGACCGCACGATCCTCCACGATGTCTCGCTGTGCATCCCGCAGGGCAGCTTCGTCTCGCTGGTGGGCGAGTCCGGCTGCGGCAAAAGCACCATTGCGGCCATTCTATCCGGTGCCCGCACCGGATACACGGGCAGCGTGACGCTGGGCGGTGTGCCGGTGCAGATGCTCCGGGAAGAGAGCCGCCTGCGCACCTTGACGGCCGTGCCGCACAATGCGGCCATCTTCAGGGGAACGGTCGGTTCCAACCTGCGGATGGCAGCGCCCGCTGCAGATGATGCCGCACTCTGGGCCGCGCTGGAAGAGGTGAACCTCGCCGCATTCTGCCGCAGCCAGCAGGGGCTGGACACCCCGCTGCATGAGGGCGGCTCAAACCTGTCCGGCGGGCAGCGCCAGCGTCTGGCCATGGCCCGTGCGCTGCTGCACGACTCGCCCATCTACCTCTTCGACGAAGCCACCTCCAACGTGGACGCCGAGAGTGAAAACGACATCATGGCGGCCATCCGCAAGCTGGCGGGGAAGAAGACGGTCATCCTCATCTCCCACCGCCTGGCCAATGTGGTGGACAGCGACTGCATCTACGTCATGGACGGCGGCCGCATCGCCGAGCAGGGAAAACACGAGGCCCTGCTGGCCGAAGGCGGCGTTTACAGCTGCCTGTACAACGCCCAGAAACAGCTGGAAGACCTTGGGGAGGTGAGCGCATGAACGCACCGAAAAAACGCAGTCCGTTTGCGATCGTCCGGCGGCTCATCGTGCTGGTCCGGCCGATGCTGCCTGTGATGCTGGCTGCCATCGCGATGGGTGTGGCGGGATACTTCTGCGCCACCTTCATCACCATCTTCGGCGGCTTCGGCCTGCTGGCCGCCGCCGGGCTGGAAAGCCCCATCCCCTCGGTGGGCACCGTCTTTGTCTGCATCTTAGTGTTTGCGCTGCTGCGCGGTGTGCTGCGGTATGCCGAGCAGGCATCCAACCATTATATCGCCTTCAAGCTGCTGGCCCTCATCCGCGATCGGGTCTTTGGAGCGCTCCGCCATCTGAGCCCCGCCAAGCTGGAGGGCCGCGACCGCGGCGACCTCATCAGCCTGATCACCGCCGACATCGAACAGCTGGAAGTCTTCTATGCCCACACCATCTCGCCGGTCTGCATCGCGGTGGTCTGTGTCGTCGGCATGACCTGCTTCACGGCCCGGTATCATCTGCTGCCGGCACTGGTGCTGCTGGCGGGCTACCTGCTGGTGGGCGCGGCCCTGCCTGTGTGGTCGGCCAGACGCGGTGACAAAGCCGCCCGCGCCTACCGCCAGACCCTTGCCGACACCAACAGCTATATGCTGGAAAACCTGCGCGGCCTGCGGGATACGCTGCAATATCAGGACACCGCCAACCGCGCCGAGGGCATTGCGGCTCACAGCGAGGCGCTGGGGGAGAAGCAGAAGACGCTGAAGTACCGCGAGGGCGTGACGGTGGGTGCCACCAATACCCTCATCCTGTTGACCGTCCTGGCCGTGCTGGGGGTCAGCCTCCATCTGGAACAGAGCGGTGCGCTGGATGCCAGCGGGGTGCTGGTCTGCACGCTGGCTGCACTGAGCTCCTTCGGCCCGGTGGTGGCGCTGGCCAACCTCGGCGCAAGCCTGACCCAGGTGTTTGCCAGCGCCGACCGTGTGCTGGACCTGCTGGACGAAGAACCGGTCACGGCCGACGTGACCGATGGGGCCGACACGGCCTTTGCCGGTGCCGAGGCCCGGAAGGTCCGCTTCGCTTACGCGGATGAGGAAGTCCTGCACGACCTGAGCCTGACCATCCCCGAACGGAAGATCGTGGGCATCACGGGCCGCTCCGGCAGCGGAAAATCCACCTTCCTGCGGCTGCTGCTCCGCTTCTGGGATGTTTCCGGCGGCAGCATCCGCTTTGGTGCAGAGGACATCCGCCGCGTGAATACCGCTGCACTGCGGGCACAGGAGAGCCTTGTGACGCAGGAGACGGAACTGTTCGACGACACCATCGAGAACAATATCAAAATTGCCCGGCGCGATGCTACCCGTGCCGAGGTAGAAGCGGCCTGCAAAAAGGCGGCGCTGGACGGCTTCATCCGGAAGCTGCCCAAGGGCTACGATACCCCGGTGGGCGAGCTGGGCGGTGCCCTCTCCGGCGGCGAGCGCCAGCGCATCGGTGTGGCCCGCGCCTTCCTCCACGATGCGCCCTTCCTCCTGATGGACGAGCCGACCTCCAACCTCGACAGTCTGAATGAGGGCATCATCCTCAAGGCGGTGCGGGACGAGTGCAGGGAAAAGACCGTTCTGCTGGTCTCCCACCGCAAGTCCACCATGGCCGTGGCTGATGTCAGCTTCTCGGTCGAGAGCGGCCGGCTGAGCTGAAGAATAGCATGAAAAAACGCCCCGAACCGTGACGTTCGGGGCGTTTTTATGTTCGGGATCAGCCGTTCTGGATGGCCTTCACGATCTTCTTGGCAATGTACTTGTGGCCGGAGACGGTGGGGTGGCCGTCCAGCTCCGTCTGAGCGTAGGGCACCGCCACGTAGTCGATGTCATAGACCTCGGCGAGCTGCTTCTGGAACTTGTTGAGCTTGTTGAAATAATTGCTCCAGCTGGGCAGCAGGGGAACGGGGTTGGTGGCACCGATGAGCAGGATCTGTGCGTCCGGGTTCAGGGCGCGGACGGTCTCGACAACAGAGCGGATGTTCGCGGTGCTGACGGGGTAGGCGTCGGTGCAGATCTTGTTCATGCCGGAGGTGACGAGGTTCCACACCGCGTCCGTCTCGCTCTTGGTGAGTTTGAGCTTCTTCATGCTGGCCTGGAAGGCGGCCCTGGTCTCCGGGTCTTTGCTGCGCAGGTTGCCGCTCAGCACGATGGAGGCGAGGTCTTCGCTCTTCCAGTTGGTGGCGTTGCCGATGGCAACGACCGTGGGCACGAAGGCGTCATTGGAACCCATCTGGATGGAGATGATGTCGGCCTCCTTGAGGGACTCCAGGATCTCCGGATAATCGTACTGGCAGCCGGAGAGCGTGTTCATCTCGCTCATCTTGCCGGTCTTGACCAGCTCGACGAGGTCAGCACTCATCAGGCCGGGCAGGCCGAGGTTGATGGCGTGGTCGCGGTCCAGACCGAGGGTCTGAGCGACCTGGCCCACATAGCAGGTATCCGGGTAGCCCTTGAAGTTGTAGGAGACGTCCACACCCATCAGGTTGTGGGCGTACTGCACGCTGGTCAGGCCGACACCGGCGCAGATGCTGTCGCCCAGTGCAACATACAGGGGCTGCTTTTCCTCTTCGGGTTCCGCCGTTTCGTCGGCTGCTTCGCCCTCGGTGGTCTCAGGCTTCTGCTCTGCGGCGGGCTTGCGGAAGAGGGAGTTCTCCTCTTCTTCCACAGCCTCCGCGGCAGCGGGTTCAGACCCGGTCAGCGGCTCTTCTGCAAAGGCAGAGATGCTGAACCCGGCAAAGAGCATAGCCGCCGAAAGGGCAAGGCTGATGAGTTTTTTCTTCATGGGGACAGGGACTTCCTTTCTATCAGTAATCGCGGGAGGTGATCTCCGTTTCGAGCTTGCGGTAATCGAACTTGCCCACAGGGGTCATGGGCATGGCGTCGAGGAACTTGTAGCCCACGGGCTGGACGTATTCGGGCAGCTCCTCGGCGCACATCTGGCGCAGCTCCTTGATGATCTGGCGCTTTTTGGCGGAAGCAGCGGCCTCCGGCTTCAGCACCACAAAGACGAAGGGCAGGCGGCCCTGCACATGGTCCTTGTCGGTGCAGCCCACCACGGAACACTGGTGGACGGCGGGGTGCTGGCTGATGACGTTTTCGATCATCGAGGGGAAGACCTTGAAGCCGTCGTGGCGGATGATGAGGCGTTTGATGCGGCTGTCGAGGTAGACGAAACCGTCCTCGTCCATGTAGCCCACGTCGCCGGTGTGGGCCCACACCGTGCCGTCTTCGTGGGTGCGCAGGATGTTCGCGGTCTCTTCGGGCTTGCCGTAGTAGCCCTTCATCATGGAGGGGCTGCAGATGCACAGTTCGCCCCGCTCGCCGATGGGCAGTTCCTTGGTGGTGCCCGGCTCAAACACCGACACAAGGGTGTTCACCATGGGGATGCCCACGCTGCCGGGCTTGGTGATGGTGCCGGCGGCGATGGTGGCAGCGGAGGAGACCTCCGTCATGCCGTAGCCCTTGGCAAGGGGATACTCCACGTTGTGGGCGGCAAGGAAGTCGTTCACCGTCTTTTCTGCGCCGATGGAGATGGCGTCACCGCCGGCGGCGTAGTTGCGGATGAAGGACAGATCCTTGTTTTTCAGCTTGGGGTCAGCGGCCATCTGCTGGTAATGGGAAGGCACACCGAACATGTGTTCGGGCTTGTGCTTCAACAGAAGGCTGCCGAGCTTGGCGGGGTCCAGATTCGGGATGATGACGACCTTCAGCCCCAGGGCCAGCGGCATGTGGACGCCGCAGGCGTAGCCATAGGCGATGAAGGGGGGCATGACGTTCATAAGCGTCTGCCCCTTCCGGAACAGGGCATGCCATGCGGCAAACTGCTGGGCGAGGGCGTTGAAGTTCCGGTCCGTCAGCATGACGCCCTTGGGGGAGCCGGTGGTGCCGCCGGTGTGGACCACCACACAGGCATGGTCCGGGTCATAGGGCTCACCGGCGGTGCTGGCATCCTGCCCGTTTGCGATGAACTGCTTCCACATCAGGGCATTGGAGTCGTACTTGTTGCGGTCGGGGTTGGAGACCTTGTAGCCGATGGCCAGCGGAAGGGGCAGCGAGTCGGCCGGGGAAAGCACAATGACCCGCTCCACATGGGTGCGCCGGGCGGCCTGGCGGCAGCGGTCATACACCACGTTCAGGCAGATCAGCAGATGGGAATCCACTTCCTCGATGTACTCATGGATGCCGTCGGCGCTGTACCGGGGGTCCACCAGATTCAGGGTCGCACCGATGCGATCGGCGGCGTAGAATGCATAGATGACCTCCGGGGTCATCACGCTGACCACGGTGATGATATCACCCTTTCGGACGCCTGCCGCCCGGAAGGCAGCAGCGGTCTTCTTGGTGTTCACGATGAAGTCTGCATAGGTGAACTTCCGGCCATAATATTCAAGGGCCGTTTCCGACAGGCGGTTCTTGTTCTGCTGCCGGACAAAGTCGAAAGCAGAACACTCCGGCATCGGCTGGTCGATGTAATTGGGGTCATAATATTTGAGCCACGGGCGAGCCTGTGACGCATAGAGAACATTGCTGGTCGTTGTCATAAAACCTATCCTTTTGTTAAAAATTGTGCAATGCGTTCCCTGCTATTGTAGTAAAGCCACCAGCAAAAGTCAAGAAACAAAGGGTGAACAATGCCGAAAAAAAGCCTAAAAAATTTGAGGGAGTTTACGATTCGCGAATCCACTGTGCGGCTTCGGTCGCATTGCAGAGCACGAAGTGATTGGGCCGCAGCTCCTGCCACTGCGGAGGCTCGGCGGTGTAATCGTGCATGGCGGGGTCGTAGACCAGCAGCTTTTTCTTCCGCTCCAGCC
>ERZ836877.4102-NODE-4102-length-15445-cov-6.062638_pt1 | contig 15445 bp, 7 predicted proteins | sample MGYA00519469_ERZ836877 | MGnify/ENA primary metagenome ERZ836877 (study PRJEB31850, sample SAMEA3708809) | human gut metagenome | biome: human gut; feature: human-associated habitat; material: faeces | place: China | collected 2014 ... | reverse complement strand
AGGTATTGTTGTTTTTTTTAAATTTAAAAATAAAATAGGTTATCAAAGGATAGATGTACAAGATATTTATTACTTTGAAAGTGAAAATAAGATAGTTAAAATTCATTGCATAAATAACATTATAAAGTTTTATGGCAAGTTGAATGATGTTGAACAAAAGTTAAATGATTCTTTTATGAGAATTCACAATTCTATTTTAGTGAATAGTATTTATGTCTCACAATTTAAGTATAACGAAATAAAGATGATAAATGGAGAGTTGCTACCTATAAGTCAAAGTAGAAGACAAGATATAAGAAAAAAACAAATGGATAGATGGGAGAATAATTCATGAAAGATATTTTACATCTAAATATGTATCTTATAACGAATTTATTGACTGTATATACTGTTTTTAAATTTTTTAAAATATTTTTTGATGAAGAAAGATATCGAAAATACAAAATTGCAGTTTATTTTTTATATTATATAACTACAACGAGCGTATATTTGTTTTGCCATAATTCGCTTTTGACATTAGTAGCTAATATTATTTGTATGTTTGTGATTACTAATTTGTATAAATCAAGTTTATCAAAAAAGTGCATTGCGGTTGCTTTAGTATATGGTGTTTCAATGTTAGTAGAATGCATTGTTGTTTTGATTGGTATTTTTTTAAAATGGGGTAATGTGGAAATAACAGGACTTATTGTAAGCAGAATTATTTTGTTGATAATAGTTCAAATATTACATACAAATACATTCATACAAAAAGAGATTCTAATTCCAAAGATACAATGGATTTCAATAATAGTATTTCCATGTGGAACCGTACTACTTTTTTTACTCTTAGATAAGGGTGATTTTTCTAATAATTTGCTTTTACCAAGTGTAATGATTTTATTATTTTTTAATATTCTAATTTTTTATATATTTGATAAGCTTAATAGCGAATATATAAAATCCATTGATGAAAAAATAAAAGCAAATAAAAAAGAATTAGAGGCAAGATATTATTTACAAGAAAGAAATGTTTTTTATAATCAACTTTTAATTGCACAAGATACAGGGGAAAAAGTAAAAATGATACAACATGATATTAAAGGACATGTATTTGCTTTAAGAAAAATATTAGAGAATAATGATATACAAGAAGCGCTAATTTATTTGAAAAGAATTGATGATTCTTCGAAAAATAAAGATGATTTTGTAAATACAGGAAATACTGTTATATCAAGCATTTTAAATTATTTTATAAAAAACGCATTATCAAAGGGAGTTTCTGTTGATTATAGCATTAAAATTCCAGAAGAAATTAGTATTGAGCCGTTTGATATAAGTAGAATTCTAATAAATGTTTTACAGAATTCAATAGAGGCAATAGAAAAATGCTCTAATGATAAGTATTTAGATATAAAAATGAAATATGATAAAAATATCTTATATATCATGGTAAAAAATACATATAATAGCACAATAACGAAGATTGATGGGAATTTACTAACAACAAAAAAAGATAAAAGAAACCACGGAATTGGAATTCAAAGTATAAAAAATAGTGTTGATAAATATGATGGTACGATGGAATATATATACGATGATAGGTATTTTAAAACATATATAATGCTTTACTTAAAATAGGTAAGGTTGGTGTTGGTTCAGGCAAGATTCAAAGAATCTTGTCTTTTTTTGTAGATTTCACCAAAAAAAGTTTAAATTTCGGCAATATTACTTTGCAAATCATAATATGGGATATTATGTGATAAAGAATGGAGGGAGAATATATATGAAAAAAAAACTATTAAAATTATTAGCTGGGTCAGCATTTTTGATGACATTATGCAATGTAAACATGACATGCTTTTATTGGATCAATCAACCAACTGCACCTGAAAAAGCAAAAAAATTGAGAAGATTCTAAAATGCTTTCAAAAGTATGTAATAAAATAGTAAATCTGCTAATTGAAAATCATATTATTCAAAAGGATGATCGAGAAATTTATTATTTTGGTTTGTACCAGATGATATCTTTTATTTTTAATACAATTACTACTTTAGTAATTGTTTCATTTTTTAATATGTATATAGAAGGTTTACTATTTTGTGTATTTTATTACTTATTACGTTGTTACGGTGGAGGATACCATAGTAAATCAGTTATAGTGTGCTATATTTTATCAATTTTATTAATAATAGCAGTTTTATGTATAACTATTAAAATAAAGCTAAGTATGTTGTTTTTATCTATTTTTGTAGCAAGCTTTATTTTTGTATTCCTCGTATCGCCAGTCGAAACAAGTACAAAAAAATTAGATGAAAAAGAAAAAAAAGTTTATCAGGGAAAAACAAAAGTTATTCTTATTGTTGGAATAATAGTAATTGTGTTGATGCTAATAAAGGATTTCTATCAAGGAGTTATCAGTATGTCACTATCAATTATTATCGAAGCATTTATGCAAGTAATTGGATTAATAGATAATAAATGTGGAAAACAACAATTTAAATTGGGAGGATAAATTATGCGTTTTAAGAAATGGACGACAAGAAATATCATTGTTGGACTCATCGTATTTTTATCAGTTGTTGGTGTAAGTGGCGCTGTTTATTATCAGACAAGTCAGAAAACACAGGCAATTGAGGATAATGGCTATTATGAATGCAGTGGTAAATTTGACAGTAAAATGACACCTGTATCTAATATGCTTATTATTTTGAAAATAATAAACGGAAGTAATTTCTGTGACGATGGGTGGTATCAAGAAGTTCAGGAATGTCAGAGTATTTTAAATAAACAGATTCAGGAAAACTCTAACAGTAAAGATCCTTATGTCAGACAAATGATGGAGCTGCAACAGGCTATCGTAAAAAAGCTTCATTCATTTTCGACAAAGGCATGGGTCAATATGCTATGCGAAAAAGATGTAGATGATCTTCAAAAAGCATACAATGCCTATCATGATTATTATTATCAACATTATAGTAATGAGGAGGCTGTTTAGATGAAAGCTGGACTTAATAAAATAAAGATAGCCATCATTTCTATGATAGTTCTAGCTATGGCAATTGGTCAGCTTGAACTGTTTGGAAAAGTATATGCAGAAGAACTTGAAAAAATCAAGGAACAGGATCTATATGGAGAATATTATGATGAAAATATCAATAATGTTCATAAGACATCTGCACAAATAATAGAAAAAGGAAATCCTGATGTTATTACAAAAGAACCTTCGGTAGACGAAGAAGATACTTCCAGACAAAATGATCAGGAAATCGTTAAATTAAGAACGGAAAACACAAAAACTTATAAACTGTCAAGCGGGGAATATGTGACAGATTTTTATTTCGAGCAGATACATAAAAAAGAAGATGGAAAATATGTTGAGATTGATAACGATATAGAAAAGAAAACATCGTTATTCAGATCAACCCCTTCTTATGAAAATAAAGATGGTCTTTATGACATTAACATTCAAAAAGGCGTATTAGAAATTACAGATCCTAAAGACAATGTGCTTACAGTTATGCCTTCTGGAAGTCTTACAAATTATGCTATCAAAGAAAATGTTATTCTGTATTCAGAAGTAGAAAAAAATTTAGATTTAGAATATAGAATCAATTCAAATACGGTTTCACAAAATATCTATATCAATGGGGAACTTGATAAAGATACTTATTCATTTGAAGTTTACAAAGATGACTATAATGTCAGTAAAAATGATGCAGGATCTATTGTTTTTAAGAAAGATAAAAAAGAAGTCTTTGTATTAAATGCACCTTATCTTGTTGATAAGGATGGAAACAGAAATCAGGAAGTAGGATATGACTATAAGGAGCTTGATAATGGCAATATCAAAGTTACATTGTCATTAACAACATCTTGGTTAAGTGAAGAAGACAGAGTCTATCCTGTTGTTGCCAGATCAAATGTGGCAGTTGAAAATGTGGATGTTATTGATCTTGAATCAAGCTATATCCGTTCAGGAAGACCAAATATCCAAAGTCAATATTCAGATTTGTTTGTTGGATATGATGATAACTTCTACGGTGGTAAAAATAGCAATATTAAAATTGCTAGAACTTTCATCTATTTTGCAATGCCAAATATCGGTGAAAATCAAAGAGTTGAAAATGCTGTTTTGAAACTTTATAAGGAACAGGATCTGGATCGTGCCAATGAGTTAAATGATATCAATATCTATAACTCCAGCTATGTTGATCCCGGTAAGGTTACATGGAATACACAGCCGGCAGATAACCAAAAACAGTTTATTTCAAATACCAAGTTTTCTAAACCAAAAGGATTTAAAGAATTTGATATTACAAAGCACGTCCAAGAATTAAAGGATGGGCAAAAGAAAACATTGATTCTGCAAGTTACGGATGAATCGCCTAACTGGAAATGTAATGTTTTTAATTCAGAATCAACAGGAAATCTGCCAAAGGTTGAAATTTATCACTGTGATGATTTTGATGTCGATCCAAATCTGGACATCAACGAGTTTGACAATGAATTAAGAGTTTACAGTAAAGACGGTCAATATTTCGAAGCAATCAGCATGGATGGTATTGCTAAGCCAAACAGTGATATTGATTTTGATCTTTATGCCAAAACAAATGAAACAGATTTTGAACTTGTAAAATCACAACAGGCCAAAGAAAAAAGTTCACCTTATTTCATTGATCCAGTTTATATAACTGATCCAATTGATGGAACCCAAAAATATGAAAAGGGTGAAGTCAACTATACAACGAGCTATCTAAAAATTGGAGATATTCCAAAATACGATACGTTCTATGAATATCGAATGAAAGTTAAAAAGGATGGCACTGAGTCAGAAAAAGAACTGATTACAGACGGATTTATTATCTATAAGGTAAAACTTGGAGATAATCTTAAATCTATTGCATCACACTATGGCTTGAAGGTAGATGATATTAAAAAAGACAATAATACATCTACAAACAAGGTCAAAGAGGGAGATGTTCTTTTCTTAAGATTTGCAAAAGATAATCCAAAAGTACCTAAGGATGTCTACAGACCACCATTAAAGCTTTCATCTTTTGAGGCAAAATATGTTTACAGAGGGCCTGCATGCTACGGAAACTGTGCAGTTGCCGATCCAGTTAATACAAGTATTGGAAACTTCTATCATGAATCAAAAGATTTTACTTTAACAGATTTTGATGAATTAAGCTTGACGCGTGTCTATAACTCTTATGGAGAAGATAATGCATCGATTTTTGGAAACAATTATTCATCAAATATTGAACAGTATATTTCCTATGATAAAGACGATAACATGATCTTTTACAGAGGAGATGGAAAGATCTTAAAAATTGAAAAGAAAGATGGAAAATATGTACCTAAACTTATTGATCGTCTTACTGTCAATGTTGATGGTGACTATGTTTCTATTAAAGATGATAAAGAAGATGTTACATATATCTTTGATGAATATGGAATTCTGACATCTATTAAAACGAAAACGGGATTTGAATCACGTATCAACTATGATGAATATGGATTTATTACAAATATTGATATGGGAAACAAACAAGTAACGTTTGAATACAATGATTATCATCTTGTCAGCAAAATCAACTTGCCAAATGGTACAAATGTACAATATCAATATAACGCAGACAGACAGCTTACAGCATTTATTGATGCCAATGGAAACAGTGAACAATACAGCTATGATAAAAATGGCAAGGTAAAAAGTATTACAGACAAAAATGGGAATACTTTGGCACAAAATACCTATAAGGATAACGGAGTTGTCGTTTCACAAACGGATGCCAATGGAAACAAGGTCTCTTTTGACTATAAAGGAAATACGACAAGTGTTACCTATAATGATAAGGAAACAGAAAAGTATGTTCTTGATGACAGCTATAAGGTAACAAAAATTACAAAGGCGGATGGATCATCGAAAAGCTACAGCTATAATGATGCTGGAAATATGATCAGTGAAACAGATGAAAAAGGTCAAAAGACAACATATGAGTACAATAAAAAAGGCTATCTGACATTGCAAAGCAATCCAGATGGAACAAGTGAAAAATATACCTATGATGAAAATGATAATGTAACATCAAAAACATCTGCGGATGGTACGAAAGAAACCTATAAATATGACAGCAACAGCAATCTGATTTATGAAAACAGTGAAGATAGAAAAGGTGTGACTTATGAATATAATGAACAGAACCTTCTTGTCAAAGAAACAGATGCTCTTGGTGTATGGAAAAGCTATGCCTACGATGGTAATCAGGTTGTAACAGTTACTCACAGCAATGGTCTGGTAGAAAACTACAGCTATGATGCCATGGGAAATATTGTTAATGAATCTGATTCAAACGGTCGTACAACAGCATATGTCTATGACAATCGCAATCAGATCATCAAGAAAACAGATTCCTATGGAAACAGTGAAGAATACAAATATGATGGAAATGGAAACGTTGTTGAATATATCGACAAGCTTGGAAGCAAAACAGTTACAGTATATGATAAAAATAACAACGCTATCCAAACTCAAAAGGGAAATCTAAAAACATCTAAGAAGTATGACAATCGTGATCGTATTATCAGTGAAACAGATGAACAAGGACTTACTAAAAAATATACGTATGACGCCAAAGGACAAATCGTAAAGGAAACAGATGCCTATGGTCAGGTTACAACGCATACTTATGATGCAGTCGGTCATGAAATCAAGACAGTTGATGGAAAAGGAAATACAACATCAAATGAATATGATGGAGATAATCTTGTAAAGACAACAGATGCAAGAGGAAATGTTACATCCTATGAATATGATGAGTTTAACAGAGTTGTAAAAACAACTTTACCTAATGGAAAAACTGAAACAAAAGAATATGATAAAAATGGAAATATCATTAAGACAGTAGATCAAAGAGGACTTGCCAATACCAAAGAATATGATATTTTTGACAGGGTCATTAAAGAGGTCAATGAGCAAGGTGTTGCTATTTCAAATAAATATGATGTCTATGGTCAACTGATTAAAAAGACAGAAGATAAAAAGACAACAACATACAGCTATGATGTTTATGGAAACACTCTCAGTGAAACAGATACCTATGGAAATACAAAGACAAGTGAATATGATAAGCTCGACAGACTTGTTAAGGAAACGGATGAACTAGGCAATGTTACACAACATAAATATGATGCAATGGACAATGAAACAGAAACGATTGATGCTAAAGGAAACAGCGAAAGAAAAATTTATGACATCAACAGTATTCTGGTTCAGGATATTGATAAACTTGGAAACATTACAACTTATAAATACAATGACAAAGGTCAACAAGTCGAAACGGTTGATGCCTATAAAAATACAACAAAATTTGAATATGACAAGTTTGGTAATGTAACTAAGACAACAATCAATGATACACCGGTAGAAATCAAATCTTATGATGAATACGGGCGTGTTACAAAAACAAACAAGATCAGTGAGGTCACTGTTGAAGAATATGATAGTTTTGATCAGGTCATCAAGTCTACGAATCAGACAACAGGACTTGTTACAGAAACTGAATATGATAAAAATGGAAATGTAACCAAAACATCTGATAACGGTGGAAAAGTAACAACTCATGAATATGATGACTTCAGTCAGGAAGTCAGCTCAACAGATCCATATGGCAGAGTTTCAAGCAAGACATATGACAAATATGGTCGTGTTGTTAAAGAAGTAAGCAATACAAATGAAGCAACAGATTATGAATACGACAAATATGGAAATGTAGTCAAGACGACGAATCATCTTGGTTCGGTAACTGATTCGACATATGATCTGTTAAACAGAAAAGTCAGTGATTCAACAGATGGCAAGAAAACATTAACATACAGTTATGATGCCAAAGGTCAGCTTGTTTCAACACACGATTCATTTACTGATAAAACAGATACGGTCAAATATGATGCTTTAGGACAGGCTGTTGAAAAGACAGACAAGCTTGGAAATGTAACCAAAACAGATTATGATGCCAAGGGTCAAGTCATCAAGGAAACAGATGCTGCTGGAAATGCAACTCTTAAAGAATATGATATCTATGGCAATGTTATTAAGGAAACGGATGCCCTTGGAAACAGTTCACAGACACATTACAATGCCTTCGGACTTGTTGAAAAAGAAGTTGACAAGAGAGGATTTGCAGTATCTTACGTTTACAATGACAAATTCCAGCTTACTGAAATGACAGACAAGCTTGGAAACAAAGCAACATTTGAATATAATGACCAAGGATTTGTATCAAAAGCAACAAACCAAAATGGATTTGTCAGCGAGTATGAATATGATATTTATGGTCAAAAGACAAAAGAAACAGATCCAAATAAAAATGTTACAGAAAATGAATACGATCTGCTTGGTCAGGTAGTAAAAACTGTTGAACCAAGAAAGACAACAGTCAATAAATATGATTCTCTTGGCAGACTTGTTTCTGTCAAAGAAAATGATAAGATAACAAAAGAAAATGAATATAATGATTTGAATCAAATCGTTAAATCAACAAATGCCTTAAAATATGTTTCAACTTATGAATATGACAAATATGGAAATAAGACAAAAGAAACCTATGAAGAACATGAAACAGTTAACAAATATGATGTCAATTCACAACTTATCAAGAAAACAGAAAATAAGGATAAGGTGACAACATACAGCTATGATGCTTTAGGAAGAGAAGTAAGTCAAAAACAAAACGACAAGGAAATCATTTCAAAAAAATATGATGCTGTAAGCAATGTTGTTGAAAAAACTGAAAAGGGTCTTACAACACAATATCGCTATGATGCTTTAAAACATCCAGTACAGTATCTTTACCCATCATTGGAAGATGGAAGCATGAAAGCAATTGTATCTGTTGATTATGATGAAGAAGGCAACGCTGTTCAATATAAAGATATCTATGATCATGTTATCAAAAGAGAATATGATGCCAACAGCAATATGATTGCAGAAACAAACAGCAATGGCTTCATTACAAGATATCAATATGACAGCTTAAATAACATGACAAAAGTACAAAGTCCTCTTGAAAGAGTGATGAAGTACGGTTATGACGGAAACAACAATCTTGTTGAAAGAAGTTATAATGATAAAAAAGTAACTTATGAATATGATGAAGCTGATAATCTTATTAAAGAAGTAAGCGAATATGGACTTACTGAAACTTATCAGTATGATGATTTCGGTCAAATGACATCTTATACAAAAAACGATGGAACAACGATCGATTATTCATATGATGCATTGGGAAGAAAGCTTTCAGAAGGAACAAGACAGTTCAAATATGATGCCTATGATAACCTTTTAGAAGCAGACTATAACAATAAGAGTGTCAAGTATACCTATGACAAGTTCAACAATATTACAAAGGTTAAAGATGCCAACGACAATAATGTTGAATATAAATGGGATATCTATGGAAACAGAACTGAAATTAAGTATAATGATTATACAATAGGCTATACCTATAATCAGTTTGATAAAATAGATAAGGTCTCTAAAAATGGCAAGGAATATGCATCTTACAGCTATGATGTAAGAGGAAATACAAAATCATTAGAAAGAAATGGTATTACTACAGATTACAGTTATGATGAACTAAATCGTAGAACAGCTTATGTCAATACTAAAGGTGACAAGACGCTGTCAGAATACAAATATGAGTATGACGGACAGGACAATGTTATTTCAGAAACAATCAATGGTGTCGTTAACAGCTATGACTACAATGAATCGGATGAATTGAAAGCTTCAACAAAAACGATTGATGGAAAAACAGTCATAACTGAATACAGCTATGATCTTTTTGGAAACAAAGTAGAGTCATCAAGTGATGGAACAAATAAAATCTATCGCTACAATGACAAAAATCAGTTGACAAGTATTAAATCAAAAGATGGACTTACTGATATCTATTATGATAAAAATGGAAATGTAAGAGACATCTACTATGCAGGTGGATACAAAGAATATTATCAATATGATGAATTTGGTCAATTGACTACTTTAAAAACAAACAGAGACAGAACTTACAATTATGAATATGATGGTGAAGGTGATCGAATTCACGAAGAAAAGATCATCAACAGCCCATATGATTTAGATTACAAACAGGATACAGAAGAATGGTTCGACTATATGCAGTCATTACCATTTACTGAAGTAGAAGAACTGTTGGATGCGAAAAAATCAGATGAATCATTTGATGCAATGAGATATCAGCTTACATACAGAAGAAAAAATGGATTGTGTGCAAGTAATCTCATTAAGGATCCAAAATCCAATGAAAAATGTGAATACAAAGATTATCTTTTAGATAAGACAGCTGAAAATACACTTGTGCTTTCTGAAAATGATGATGTTCATATCTATGGAGAAGAACGAATCTCAACAGAAAATGCAGATGGAACACAAACTTATCTGAGTGGAAACAATCAAAGTGTAATGGCTGAAATATCATCAAAAGGAACAATGTCACAGATTGAATATGATGATTTTGGAAAAACAGATGATAAAACAAGCGGTTATGGTTATAATGGAGAAAAGCTTGATACAACAGGAAATATCTATTTAAGAGCAAGATACTATAATCCAAGAATTGGACAGTTCGTACAGATTGATGATTATAAGGGAACACAAGATAACATTACAAGTCAAAACCGATACACATACTGTTTGAATAATCAATACAAGTATGTGGATCCTAGTGGAAATGATTTTGTTCTTGGTATTGCGATAATTGGATCAATAATGATACTTGGTTCATATGTTTTAGGCTCTCTTGCGACACCAGCGCTAAGAAAAGCTAATAAGAATTTAACAAATGTAGTTTCCAATGCTTTAGAAAAAGGAAAAAAAGCAACAAATAATCTAAAAAATACAATTGCAAAAAAAATAAATTCTAAAAAAGTGATACAGACTGTAACAAAAGCTATAGCTCCAGCTATACCAGTAGGAATAAAAGTTTTAAAGTCTACATTAACAATTCCACAGCCTTGTCCAACTTCAGTAGGTTTTGATCAACTTCCTAAAGAACTTTTACCAACAATCCATGGATTAGCAGGGGCTTCAGCATTTGTTAATGAATATTTAAGTAAGTTATATAGAGTGAAAAAAAGAGAAAAAAAAGAAAAACATCATATTGTAGCTAAAAAGGCGTGGGACGAGTGTGGAAGAGTTAAGCATGATTTTTATTTAAATAAACCAAGAACGGCAATTAGCCATAATTTAGGTAGTCTTGATGTTGAACCAAATTATGCATATATTAGTAATACTTTACATCGATATATACATACAAGATTATATTATGGATCAATATATATAAATTTTCAGGGGTTAGTAGAGGAAAATGAAAAAAATAAACGTACAATTTTAATTAGGCTAGGCATGTATAGAAAAATATTAGAAGGGCTATCAGATTTTGCAAATAAAATCAAGTAATAGTGATTGATTGGGAGAAGGTAATGGAATATACAGCAATCAGAAAATATCTCAATAATTATTTTGATGATATTTATTTAATAAGAAATAATAATACCTATTATGTTTATGATTATAAACATAATTTAATAGATCGATTTAAAAGAATCGATGTTTGTTTTTTGAATGTTTCTCAAGATCAAAAAATAGTTTATTTAACAGTATCTTATCGAAAATATATTCTAATTTGGGATATTTATCAAAAGAAAATGCAAAAAGTGACTTATACAAAAAGAGATATTTATTCTAGACCAGATCTTTTTGATAAAGAAAATGAAATTATGATTTACTATAGAGGACTAAATAAGGAAGTAGAAGATGAAAAAGAATTTAGATGGGAAAATTATAAAATAGTAATTGATAAAGAAACATTACAATGTAAAGAACTCTTATTAAAAGAGGAAGATAACATAAGCTATTTTCAACATGCAGGGAAAATCTATCATACAATTGAAAGCTATGAAAAAAATAAAAATACAAACGAGTATGCTTTTACTTTATATGATGAAGATAAAGAAATATATAAAACATATATACAAGAACAGCCTAAATTTAATATTTCTCCAAGTGGAAAATATGCTTTTGTATCAAGTATGCTTCCTCATATTGATGATAAAAAGTGTCTAGGAAAAATAGAAATACTTAATTTTAAAACACTTAAAATCATTGATGAAATTAAATTTTATCATATAGCCCTTTATGTTATGCAAGCACATTTTTTAGAATACAACCATCAAGCCTATATTATTTATCAAGCACATCCTTATCCATGTGATTTGTACAATGAGAAATGGTCTACTTATATTTATAGTATTGAAAATAAGAAAATTATCTATGAAGCACCATTTAGTTTTTCATTAGATTATCAAGAAAAAAGAATGAGATTTATTTTACAAAGAAATAAACCAAGAATTGAAACACGTTTCTTTGAATTAAAAGATGACTTACCACCAATAGAAGAAATACTTAAAGAAATAAACAAAAAATAAAAGTGACTAATATTTTGTTGCTTTAAGAGGAAATACAAAATCATTAGAAAGAAATGGTATTACTACAGATTACAGTTATGATGAACTAAATCGTAGAACAGCTTATGTCAATACTAAAGGTGACAAGACGCTGTCAGAATACAAATATGAGTATGACGGACAGGACAATGTTATTTCAGAAACAATCAATGGTGTCGTTAACAGCTATGACTACAATGAATCGGATGAATTGAAAGCTTCAACAAAAACGATTGATGGAAAAACAGTCATAACTGAATACAGCTATGATCTTTTTGGAAACAAAGTAGAGTCATCAAGTGATGGAACAAATAAAATCTATCGCTACAATGACAAAAATCAGTTGACAAGTATTAAATCAAAAGATGGACTTACTGATATCTATTATGATAAAAATGGAAATGTAAGAGACATCTACTATGCAGGTGGATACAAAGAATATTATCAATATGATGAATTTGGTCAATTGACTACTTTAAAAACAAACAGAGACAGAACTTACAATTATGAATATGATGGTGAAGGTGATCGAATTCACGAAGAAAAGATCATCAACAGCCCATATGATTTAGATTACAAACAGGATACAGAAGAATGGTTCGACTATATGCAGTCATTACCATTTACTGAAGTAGAAGAACTGTTGGATGCGAAAAAATCAGATGAATCATTTGATGCAATGAGATATCAGCTTACATACAGAAGAAAAAATGGATTGTGTGCAAGTAATCTCATTAAGGATCCAAAATCCAATGAAAAATGTGAATACAAAGATTATCTTTTAGATAAGACAGCTGAAAATACACTTGTGCTTTCTGAAAATGATGATGTTCATATCTATGGAGAAGAACGAATCTCAACAGAAAATGCAGATGGAACACAAACTTATCTGAGTGGAAACAATCAAAGTGTAATGGCTGAAATATCATCAAAAGGAACAATGTCACAGATTGAATATGATGATTTTGGAAAAACAGATGATAAAACAAGCGGTTATGGTTATAATGGAGAAAAGCTTGATACAACAGGAAATATCTATTTAAGAGCAAGATACTATAATCCAAGAATTGGACAGTTCGTACAGATTGATGATTATAAGGGAACACAAGATAACATTACAAGTCAAAACCGATACACATACTGTTTGAATAATCAATACAAGTATGTGGATCCTAGTGGACATTTTGGAATTACAACAATGGTTGTTTTAGGAATACTATCATATACTGGAATTGGTTTATTAGGCATAGGACTTGCTGCTAATGAAAAAAGAAAAAGAGAAGAAAAGGAAAAAGCTATTAAAGTAGCAAATAAAAATTCTAAAAAGAAAAAGAAGGATGACAACAATCATAATCTAAATCCAACACCTAGTAAAGGAAAAGGTGCTACTTCATCTGTTACAAATGGAATTAAGAAAACAGTTTCGGAAACAAGAAAAATAGTAAATAAGACTGTAAAACAAACGGCTAAAACCATTCAGAAAAAAATACCAGAACCTTGTCCAAATGATAAAGTAGTGAGTGATTCGATTGAAAAATACTGTAATAAATTAAAAAAAGACTATTACGGTAAATATAAAGATAAAGGCACTCAAAAAGCAATTTCTAGTACAATTGAGCAGTTGAGAAACGAAGCATATAAGGAAAATAAAGTTTCTTGGATAAAGAATAAATATGAAGAATATAGAGATCGCATTAAAATACCACCTTATAAGTCTGATATAGGAGTTAGTTATCTAGGCGGAAGATATATAAGTCTTAACGGAAGTAAGACATCGGATGCTTTTGTTTCAAAATTTAATGATTTTGGAAATGGATATACATTTACTATGAATACAACTGAGTTTGTAGGTAAAGGCTCAATCAAAACGATAACTGTTGTGGAATTTGGTGCGCAACTTCCTTCTATCGATTTAAAAACAGGTTCTTTCGATCATAAAATAAAATGTCAGCTAGTATTTTACGAAATTGCATATAGTATAATGGTTAATAGCTTTACAAAACTTGATTTAGGAATAGTTACGGGAATAGGAATAGAGTTTGGATGGAGTTACGATAGTGTGGAAAATGTTTTTGAAATTGTAAATATTGCTGATTTAGGTATAGGTCTTTTATTTAGAATAAATATTTTTATTAATAAACTTTTAGCATGTTAGTTATATACAGGTAGAATATTAATTGTATTTTACCTGTATAATCTTTAATAAATAAAAAAATATAGGTAGGTAGGATATATATGAAAAAAAATGTTAAATTAATTTATAACAATGTGGAAAAAGGAATAATCGGTATTCATTTATTTGCTTGTTTATTCATTTCAGGAAATATTTTTTTTATACTTCTTGCAATGATAGGATCGTTAATTATCATGAAATTATGTGAAATTAGTGTGAGTTTTATCTATACAATTCCTTTTATAACTGAAGATGACCGTAGAAGAATAGCAGAGAAAGATCCTAATTCATACAAACTAAACTTATATAAAAAATCAGTTAAGAATAAATATATACAAGCATTTATGTTTTCGACATTACTTATTGTGTTTTTATTTGTTGATTTTGGGATTGTTTATGATTATTTTTTTAAACAAGCAGTTGACTTTACAAAAATGTTGTCTAATGCACTTTTTCTTGGCTTTGGTTTAGGTGGTTTAAAAGCAATTTGTTATAAAATGATTGAGTAGATATGTAGGATATACAATATTTATTCATTTATAGATAAGCTATTAGGAATGTAACAAAAAAGGAAACAGAAAATAATGAAATAATTTTCATACTACTTACAATATTATAATTATATACTTATTTATTTTATAAAGGAACAGGTGTAAGGAGAGCATCATTTATTTCATTGCTACAGAATGCAATGAAGGAAGAAAAATTAATTTTTAAAAATAATCATTAGAAAATGCAGATGGAACACAAACTTATCTGAG
>ERZ836877.4094-NODE-4094-length-15465-cov-4.485334_pt1 | contig 15465 bp, 8 predicted proteins | sample MGYA00519469_ERZ836877 | MGnify/ENA primary metagenome ERZ836877 (study PRJEB31850, sample SAMEA3708809) | human gut metagenome | biome: human gut; feature: human-associated habitat; material: faeces | place: China | collected 2014 ... | reverse complement strand
AAAAATGCTCGAGAATACACAAAGTATTCTCTGCGCTTTTTGCTTAGCAGCTGGCGCACCTCGCTCGCCGTATCGGCACTTAGAATTGTGTTCTGCCGCCCGAAAATACTACTGCAAAAGAAATCAAGGGGGACCGTTATGGTTGAACTCAAACGAATCCCGACCGAACAACGCAACGAAGCTACGGCCCATATCGACCGCATGTCCACGTTGGAGATGGTACGGTTGATCAATCAGGAGGATCACAAGGTGGCCGACGCTGTCGGCCGCGAGGCACAGCACATCGCCCGGGCCGTGGACATCATCACCGGCCATATGAAGCAGGGCGGACGGCTCATCTACGTGGGCGCCGGCACCTCCGGCCGGTTGGGTATCCTCGATGCTGTCGAGTGCCCGCCCACCTACTCCACCGAGCCGGAGCTGGTGCAGGGCCTCATCGCAGGCGGCACACCGGCCATCTTCCGTGCCGTCGAAGGGGCCGAGGATGACCCCGATCTGGGCCGCAAGGATCTGGAAGAGATCCACTACACCAAACAGGATGTGCTGGTGGGCATCGCCGCCAGCGGCCGCACGCCCTATGTCATCGGCGCTATGGAGTACGCCAAGTCCCTGGGCGGCGTGACCATCGGTGTGACCTGCTGCCCCGGCAGCGAGATCGACACTCTGGCCGAGGTGGGCATCGCACCGATGCCCGGCCCCGAGGTCGTGACCGGCTCCACCCGCATGAAAAGCGGCACAGCCCAGAAAATGGTGCTGAACATGCTCTCCACCTGCACGATGATCCGCCTGGGCAAGGTGTATGGCAACCTGATGGTAGACGTCAAGCCCTCCAACGAGAAGCTGATCCGCCGTTGCGTGTCCATCGTCTGCGCGGCTGCCGAGTGCGACGAAGCCGCCGCTACCGCTGCGCTGGAGCAGTGCGGCTATCATCCCAAGATCGCTATCGTCATGCTGCTGTGCGGCTGCACCGCCGAGGAAGCCGAAAAACGCCTGACGGAAAAAGACGGCTATATCGCCCGGGTGGTGGGCTGATGCCCGCCCTGCGCTGCGGCGCGGACAGGCTGGGAGAGTATAAACATCTGTTTAAAGATGCCCGCGTGGGTCTAGTCACTACGCCCACGGGCCGCACAAGTGACGGCCGCTCCACCATTGCCGCCTTGCAGCAGGCCGCTGACCTGCGTGTCCTGCTTGGCCCCGAACATGGTGTGCGGGGCGACGGCGCGGCAGGGGCGTTCATCCCCCAGTATACCGACGCCGCCACAGGCCTGCCGGTGTTCAGCCTCTATGGCAAAGACTCCAAGCGGTTGACCCCCGCCATGCTGGAAACTTTTGATGTGTTGGTGTATGATATACAGGATGTAGGCAGCCGGTACTACACCTTCCTCTCCACGCTGGCCTACCTCATCGAGGATTGCGCCGGGGCGGGCAAGCGGCTGGTGGTGCTGGACCGCCCCGACCCGCTGGGCGGAGAGATCATCGAGGGTACAACTTTGCGCCCCGGTATGGAGAGCTTTGTGGGCTGCTATCCGCTCCCCACGCGCTACGCCCTGACCATCGGCGAGTTTGCCCAAATGGTCAACGCCGAGCAGCACTTTGGCTGCGACCTTACCGTCGTACCCTGCACCGGCTGGCAGCGCGGCCAAAGCGCCCTGGCCTGGGGCACGCCGTGGATCATGCCCAGCCCCAACATCCCCAACTACGAAACGGCTCTGCTCTACGTAGGCACCTGCCTGTTTGAGGGCACCAATGTCTCCGAGGGCCGCGGCACCGCCGCTCCCTTCGCCGTCATCGGTGCACCCTATATCCATGATGCCGAGGCGCTGGCGGCGGCTTTTAACGCCCGCGGCCTGCCAGGTATCTGCGCTACGCCGTACTATTTTACCCCGACGTTCTCCAAACATCAGGGCCAATTGTGCGGCGGTGTGCACCTGCACGTGCTGGATGCCGACGCCGTGCGCCCGCTTTCGGCAGGCCTGACCCTGCTGGAACTCATCCGGGATACCTGCCCCAATGACTTCGCCCTGCTGCCCCCGCATACCGAGGGCGGCCGCCCCTTTATCAGCCTGCTGGCAGGCCATCGGGAACTGGAACGCCCGGACTGGACGGCGGCGGAGCTTATCAAAGCCCAGGCCCCGGACGAAGCCGCCTTTGCCGCCCGCAAAGCGGCCTACCACCTGTATTGACGAGGTGCTTTTATGCGTACATTGCAAGAAATGACCCTGCAGGAAAAACTGGGCCAGCGATTGGCCGCGGGCTTTCAGGGGTTAGAGCCGCCGGAAGAATTTCTGCGGCTTATCAAAGAATATAAGGTCGGCAACATCATCCTTTTCCGCCGCAATATCCAGGATGGCCCCCAGTTGAAAAAGCTCTGCGCCACCCTGCGCAAAGTGGTGGAGGAAGAAACCGGCGTGACGCCCTTCATCACCATCGACCAGGAGGGCGGCGTTGTCACCCGCCTGCCGGAGAGTGAGGTCAACATCCCCGGCGCCATGGCGGTAGCCGCCACCGGCAACCCCCGCAACGCCTACGATATGGGCCTGCTGACCGCCCAGGAACTGCGCAGCTACGGCGTGGATTTCAATCTGGCCCCGGTCATGGACATCAACTGCAACCCGGACAACCCGGTCATCGGCGTGCGCAGCTACGGCGATACGCCGGAGCGTGTGGCCGAATACGGCAGCCAGATGGTGCGCGGCCTGCTGGACGGCGGCGTCTACTGCTCGCTCAAGCATTTCCCCGGCCATGGCGATACGGCGGTGGACTCCCACCTTGGCCTGCCCTGCATCGACCGCAGCTTTGACGAACTGATGCAGCGGGAACTGAAACCGTTTATTGCGGGCATCGAAGCCGGTGCACCCGCCGTGATGACCACCCACATCCTCTTTCCGCAGATCGAGCCGGAGCACATCCCCGCCACCATGTCCCGCCGCATCATGACGGGCCTCCTGCGGGAAAAGCTGGGCTTTGGCGGCATCATCATTTCCGACTGCATGGAGATGGACGCCATCAAAAAGTTCTACGGCACGGTCAACGGCGTGCTGGCTGCCATGAAAGCCGGTGTCGACCTGGTGTTCGTCTCCCAGACACCCGCCCTGGCCGCCGAAGCAATGCAAAATGCACGCCGTGCCGCCGAAAACGGCGAGCTGGACCTGGCCGAACTGGACGTCAGCGTGCAGCGCATGCTGGAGGCCAAGGCCCAGTGCGCTGCCATGCAGCCCAAAACGCTGGGCGATGAAGCTGCTTGCCGCGCCCGCGCCGAGGAAGTGCGCGCCGCGTCCATCACCGCCGTACACCTGCCCCAGGGCGGCATGCCTGCCCTGGGCGACAACCCCTTGTTCCTGGGCTGCGCCGACTACCGCAGCACCATTGCCTCCAACGGCGAATCCAGCGGCTTCACTTTTCCCGAAGAAATGCGCCGCCACGCGGACAAAGGCACCGCGCTGGTTACCGACAAAGACCCCGGCGACGCTGAAATTGCCGAGGTCGTATCCCAGGCTGCGGCTCACAGCTGCATCGTGCTGGGCACCTACAACGGTCACATCCTACAAGGCCAGCTACGCCTGGCTAAGGCCCTGGCCGCCACCGGCCTGCCGATGATCTTAGTTGCGCTGCGCAACCCCTACGATTTGCGTAACATGCCCGACCATGTGGCCGCGCTGGCCGGGTGGGAGTACACCCGCCCGCTGTTTGACGCCCTGTGGCCGGTGCTGAACGGCACCGCCCGGCCCACGGGCAAACTGCCGCTGCTTACCCTGACAAAGGCGGCAAAATAATGGCACACCTGCAAATTGAGCAGCGGCTCGAAACACTGGGCGGGCAAAGCATCTTCCACGTCGTCCTGCCCGAGGCCGGCGACCTGCACGAAGCCCCGGTCATCTACCTGCTCCACGGGGCAGGAGACAACGGCACAGGCTGGCTGCGCTATACTGCCGCCGAGCGCTACGCCACCGAGAAGGGCTTGGTCCTCATCATCCCCGGCGTAGGCAACAGCTGGTACACGGATATGGCCAGCGGTGTACAGGCGTTTACCTGCGTCACGCAGGAATTGCCCGCCGTCTGCCGCCGTATGTTTGGCCTGACGCAGCAGCGCGAAAAAACGCATGTCATCGGCCTTTCCATGGGTGGTTATGCGGCGCTGAAACTGGCGTTGACCAATCCGTATAGTTATACGACATGTACTGCACTTTCTGCTGCGGTCCGCCCGGAGCAGGTAGTCAAAAGCCCCGATTGGCCCTTGCCGCCTGCCGCCGCCCGTGCGGTGTTTGGCACCGGCATTGACCACGGCGAACTGCCTCCCCAGGCCGACCTGTGGCAGCTGGCCGCCAGTGCCGACCCTGCCGCCCTGCCTGCCATCCGCATGGTCTGCGGCGAACAGGACGCCCTGCTGCCCGCCAACCGGGAATTCCACGCGCTGCTGCAAAGCAAAGGCATCGCCCACACGTTTGAAACAGCCCCCGGTGCCCACACCTGGCCGTTCTGGGATGCCCAGCTCAAACGCGTCCTTGACCAGATCTTCCCATAACAAAAGGCTCCCCGCAAGGGGAGCCTGAATAGGTTGTGCGCTTTTTTGCCCCCTCTGACACTTCGTGCCACCTCCCCCGTATCGGGGGGCTGTCTCGCAGAGGGAGCCTTTTGGAGTTACCGATGATCCACCCTGTGCGACATACAAATCTGGTAGCTGCTCTCCAGCGTGCTCTGTATCGCCGCGTAATCCTGGCTGGCCAGCACGGTAAACAGCGCATCCACCACCATCAGCTGCGCCAACCGGCTGCTCATCGCGCCGCTGCGCACATACACTTCTTTCGACGATGTGTACAGCAGCAGCTTGCACCCCGCACTCAGCGGGGACTTGCTGTAATGGGTAATGCCAATGGTATGGCACCCGCTGGCCTGCACGGCCTCCAATGCCTGCAAGATCTCCTGCGTCTTGCCGGTGTTGGAAATAAACACCGCTGTATCGTCCTTTGTCAGCGTAGCACTGTAGCTTAGCTGCACATGGCTGTTAAAGTTGAAAATGGCGTTTTTGCCAATGCGCAGCAGCTTGTCGCACAGGTCCGAGGCCACCAGCCCAGAGGCCCCCATGCCAAACAGCTTGATGGATTTGGATTGCAGCAGCCAATCTGAGGCCGTCTGGTAGGCGGCGGGGTCCATCAGCTTGGAGGTCCGCTGCAGCGCCTGCAAACTGGCCGCCGTCACGTTCTGCAAAATTTCCTGGGCGCTTTTGCCCTCTCGCAGGTCAGAAAAATGTACGGTCGGGTCAACTTCCACCTGGGGCTCAGCGCTGTATTGCAGGTAGAGCTGCTGGCGCATGTCCTTCAACCCGGTGTAGCCGATCTCCTTGCACAGCCGCACCCAGGCCGCCGAGCTTACACCGGATTGCCGCGCCAACTCGGCAATGGGGATGCTGTACAGCTCCCGCGTGTGGGCCAGCAGATAATCGGCCGCTTTCTGGCAGGTGGGGCTCAGTGCGCTGTAGCTGCTGCGCACCCGTACTTCTACATTAGTCATGCAGGTTCTCTCCTTCTTATGCCTTTACAGGCTCAGCTTGCCCATCACAACAGGGTGGGCCGCGCCGGTGGCGCTGGGGGCGTTGTTGCAGCGGCCGTGCAGCATCTCGTTGGCCAAAATCGCAAAGGCAACGGCCTCCTTGGCGTCGCTGTCCAGGCCCAGGGCCTCGTTGGTCACCACTTCGCAGCCGGGCAGGCCCGCCTGCAGCAGTTCCATCAATACAGGGTTGTGGCTTCCGCCGCCGCCCACGATCAACCGCTCCGGCTTCTGCGGGCAGTGGTGCTCCACCGCCAGGCAGATGCTCTCGGCGGTAAAGGCTGTGGCCGTGGCGATCTTATCGTACCCGGTCAGCCCCAGCTCCTCGCCCTTGCGCCACAGCGCATCCACAAAGGCGGCGCTGTAATGCTCACGGCCGGTAGTCTTGGGCGGGGCCAGCCGCAGGTAATCGTCGCTGTCCACTAAATACCGCAGCAGTTCGGCACTTACCTGCCCCTGCCGTGCCAGCTTGCCGCCGTCGTCGTAGCGCAGCGCGCCGTTCGTTACCCGCGCGGCCAGTGCATCGATGACCATGTTGCCCGGGCCGGTGTCAAAAGCCAGCGTGTCCGCCAGCGCACCGCCCGCAGGCAGCACGGTAATGTTGCCAATGCCGCCAATGTTTTGCAGCGCCACGGTGCGGTGCTCCTCGCGGTATAAAAGGTACTCGGTGTAGGGGACAAGGGGCGCACCCAGCCCGCCGGCGGCCATGTCCCGCACGCGGAAGTCACTCACCACCGGGCAGCCCAGCCGCTCGGCGATCAGGCTTGGCTCGCCAATTTGCAGCGTGGCCCGCACCTTGCGGCCCAGGTAGTCTGCGCCCGCAGGCTCGTGCCAGATGGTCTGCCCATGGCTGCCCACAAAGTCCACGTCGCCGGGCTGGATACCCGCCGCGCGGCAGGCTTCCAGGCAGGCATCGGCGGACAGGCCACCCAGGTAAAAGTTCAGCAGGCAGATTTCCCGGCTGTCCAGCGGCGCACCGCCCGCCACCTGCAAAATTTTCTGCCGCGCCTCATCGGTGAACGGCAGCGTGATGAACCCCAGCTGCCGCACCCTGGTATCGGTGCCGCAGCCCCGCAGCTCCACCACGGCGGCGTCAATGCCGTCGGCGCTGGTGCCGCTCATCAGCCCAATAGCGATACAGGCATCCTTTTGTAAAAAAGAAAGTTCCATCGTAGGACCTCCTGAAATAATAAAACATCTGTTTAAAATAAAGTTTCAACCTGATTCTATTATGTTCGTTTTAGGGCACTTTGTCAAGAGAAAATTTGCGTATAAACGTAATAACTGAACAATAAAGGAGCAAATGTATGCAAACACAGTATTACGCCGGGTGGGACGGCGGCGGCACCAAGACCCTTTGCCGCGTTTTGTATCAGGATGGCACCGCGCCGCAGCCCTTTACCGCCGGTGCGCTCAACCCCAATGGCACCGTGGCGGGTCAGTGCGAGGCCACCGTGGCCGACCTGCTGCGCAATATGGCCGCGCTGCCGGGCGGGCTGGACGCCTGCCGCATGCTGTGCATCGGCGCGGCGGGCATCAGCAACCCGGCCACCCGGGTCCACCTGCAAAATGCCCTGCAGGCAGGCGGCTACCACGGCCCGGTCACCTTCACCGGCGACCAGCAGACCGCCCTGTACGGGGCCCTCGGCGGGCCGGGCGGCATCGTGCTCATCGCGGGCACCGGCTCCATCTGCTACGGCCAAACCACCGATGGCCGCGAAGCCCGCAGCGGCGGCTGGGGCAGCCTGATGGACGACGAGGGCGGCGGCTTCGCCCTGGGCCGGGACGCCCTGGCGGCGGTCGTCCGTGCCGAGGATGGCCGCATTGCCCCCACCGCGCTGCACGATGCAGTGTTTAAGGCACTGCAGGTCGGCGCCGTCCGGGAACTGATCGGCAAGATCTACGCGCCGGGTTTCGGCAAGCGGGAGGTGGCCGCACTGGCCCCGCTGGTGGGGGCCGCCGCCGAACAGGGCGACGCCGCCGCCCTGCAAATTGTGGAAAAGGCAGGCCGCGAGCTGGCCCTGCTGGTGCGCCCGGTGGCCGAAAAGCTGGGGCTGCAATCGGCGCGTATCGCTTTTGCGGGCAGCGTGCTGCAAAAGTGCGCCCCGGTGCGCAGCGCCGCCCAAACGCAGCTGCAAACCCTGCTGCCGCAGCTCACCCTGGCCGAGCCGCAGGGCGACGCCGCTGCCGGTGCCGTGCTGCTGGCACGTTGCAAGGCAGAAGAATAAAAGTGTATAGACCCGGCTGAGAGGAGTGTATTAGGCACTCCTCTATTTTTTTGTCCAAGTTTTGCGCTATGTTTGGCTATGTAACAGGCCGGACTTGCGCAATTTGTTTGCGCAAATGGATTGCACAAAACGCCAAAAAACGACAAAAAATGTGGGGGAACGCCGTGAAAAAGAAAAAATACGCAAAGAATGACGCAAAAATGTGTTGAGCAAATTTACCAAATTCCACATTGTAGACTTTTACACAATGACGAAAAATAAGGTGCAACGTCCATAAATCACCCATAGATATTGAAATTTGAAGCAAAAAGTGTTATAACATTAACAGAAAACCATATAAGTGCAGCGAATAAAAGTGAGCGGTGCAGGAAACCCCAAAAAAATTGCTCAAAAACGCAACAGTTGCGCACGATATCCCCAGGGGATATTATTTCACAGGTAGACCTGTGAAATAATGCGTATTGTCAGCAGGCGATGTATCCGGCCGCCGCGGCACGCAAGATCCAGCCAACATTACAGACATAGAGCCACCGAAAGTAACAGAAAGGAAGTGAGCAGATGTCTAAGCACAGCACCACCCCCCGCACCCTGAGCCGCCGCCTGGCGGCCCTCCTGGCCGTCCTGGCCCTGCTCGCCGCCCTGGCCCTGCCCGTTTATGCGGAAGCGCAGACCGAGGACAGCACGAAAATTGCTGAAACAGTTGAAACGGTCAACGAAACCGAAACGACCGACGACACAACCGCATCCACCGATTCTGACGACCCGACTGACCCCACCCCGGCAGACCCCACCGACGATTCCACCACCGCAGCCGACGATGCCACCGACGACGCCACCCCGTCCACCGATGACACCGACACCGCCCCGGCAGGGGAGACCACCACGGATGATACCCTTGATACCTCGGACGAGGATACTAATAATGATGGCACCGATGGCGCGAACATCGAGAACACAGGAACCGCCGACGATGCCGTCGCTCAGCCCGACAATGAGGTGGAGGATGAGGTTCGGGTACAGGAAGCAGCGGCAAAAGAGGTAACCATTTACTTCTTAGCACCGAGCGGTTTTGACACAACTGCAACAGTAAAGTTTCATGCTCGTATTCAAGGTGAGCAGGACCACGATAATTGGTATACTGCCCAGATGACCGATTCTGGTAAAGCGGACCGGAATGGACGCAAAATTTTCTTTACAACAGTTTATCCAGAGCAGGGACCTTCCTGCCCGTATAGTGGATATTCAAAGATTGAATTTATTACTTCTACTGCAAATGGTGACAAACTTGCAAGCTACTGGGGGCTTGGACAAAACAGCCTTGAGTGGACAAGCGTATACACGTATGCCGACCGAATTTATGACGCTGATGCGGGTACTTGGACAGCATACACTCCTTTTGACCCCAACAACCATCAAACGTTTGCCGGCAAGACAATGCTCTTCCAGAACCAAAGCGACAATGAGTTGACGGACGTTAAAGCAGTATTTTACGAAAAAACAAACGGCAGTTTGCAACCAGTCGAAACCATCGATTTGAAAGCCATTGCTGTTGGCAAGCGCGTTTCGTTCAAAATCCCTGAAAAAGATTGCACTTACATCCGCTTCATTGTAGATGGAAAAGAAACATCGCTGTACAACTTCTATGACCAGCAAGATGAAGGGGCAAATAATAGACATTTCCTGTACGACAGCGGCACAGCCTGCTACGTCTATAAGGAAAACGATAATGGCAGCAGTTGGACGATTCCACAGGGAACGATAACAGTCTACTTTGACGCAACATTCTCCAGCGCATACACGGAATACAAGGGTGCCGCTCTTTCAATCCCTAATGGGGAAAGCAAAGATGTGTATTGCTGCTTCAAAAATGATAGTGAAGGGACAACGTCTAATGCTCAAAAAATGACTTCGCTCGGGAACGACCTCTATTCCGTTGAGGTTCCCGGGGGCTACAGCGAAATCATGTTCTCAGGCGATAGCCTAACCAGCCCCGCCAACAGTGGCGTCAGCACGGATTGGGTGCCTATTGATTGGAGCCTGGACAAACCGTGCTATATGGCTGATACAAACGATGCGGTCGTCTATAATAGCGGCGCTTCCCGCGGAGGCTACTGGACAGAAAAAGATGATGTTCGGGATGCTGAAGCCAGAAAAGGCACCACAGTTGTGGACATTGATAACACAACTTCGTTTGTGCGTAACAGCGCGACAAAGTATGTAAACTCTACACTTTACGACTATTATACAGATTGGGAACTAAACGGCAACAACCGTGACGATTATGACAAGAATTTCGACAAATCCCACCGCAGCTGGGTGCCGTTCCGCCAGTTTGACCTTGCATTAAGCGATTATTACAAAACATCAGGAGAATCTTCCAACGTTCCCGATGCGGTGACATATCCGATTTATACAGGGCACTTCCAACCGAGCGAGTATCACTATTATGATTTTCTTGATCTCCATAATCAACTGCAAATGAATTTGTTTGGCTTTGATGAAGGCCGCAAATTTATGGTTGATAACAACTCGTCCCTGTGCATGGACACGAATGATAATTCTACAGATCACTATAGTTGCACCGTTCAGGGTATCGTTGCTGATAAGGCAACCAATACCAGCAAAGACGGGCTGCCGGTCATGCGTGGAACAGAAACGTCTGCTAAACCGTTGGTCGAACCGCATTTTAACACGGAGTTCCTATTGGGGACTAACTCCAAACACACAAAACTTGGCGAAGTCTATGAAAATGTAGCTTTCCCGTTTACCCAAAATGATGTGTTCAGCGAGGGAATCAAGTATTGGAGCTTTGACGCAGCCGAAACAACTCTTTACCTGAAGCAGGATAAGGACGATGATTCGTACTTCCTGCAGAGTTCGAAAAACGAAAAGGCATCTAAAAACCGCGGATCGGATTCTGGTGAAAAGAATGAGACCGGTTTCTTCCCGTTCAATGAAACAGTTAAAGACGGTGCATCGGCCAACAATTATAACTATGGTTTTGGTGCACGGCTGCAGGTCGACTTCACCTTGACGGATGATGGCATGGTAGTGGGAACTGATGGGAAAAAGCCTATCAAGTTCTTCTTCTCAGGCGATGACGATGTTTGGGTATTCATTGATGGGAAGCTGGCCCTGGACGTTGGCGGTGCACACGAGAAGGCGTCTGGTCTGCTAGTATTCAACGCAGATAAATCGTCAGAGTATGCAACCCCCTATGTAAGCAATGTAAAGGCTGGCGGTACATCAAAGGGTGACGTTAGAACTGGCTCTGAATTTCATGTGAATTATAAGCCGTCTGAAAATGCTAACGCAATTCCAATTGATTTCAACTACGAAGGCGCTAAAATCGATCTTGAAAAAGGCAAGACTCACACCCTTACCATGTACTACATGGAGCGCGGCATGTGGGAGTCCAACATGGCGGTTGCGTTCAACTTCCCGGATTATAACGAGCTGCAGGTGAAAAAGGAAGTCAACGTTAACGGTGTCAACGACCTTTTCAAAAATTGCTTCACGGATAAAAGGCTCTTCAACTTCACCATCAGGAACCAGGCTACCCATTATGGCACGACTGATGCAAAGGGCGATACAGTAACCACCATCAACCTGTTGGAGCCTACCAAGAGTACCTCTGACAAAAAAGATTTCACTACAACAGTGCCCTCCACAACAGACACGGGTGATGAAAACAGATTCAAAATAGTGAACAGCCCGCCCGCTGATCTGAAGGTCACTGAGGGTACAACCCTGTTGAATTGGTTTGCCGAGCTCGAAGACCTGACCCCGTCACCGGGTTCCAACAAGAACAAACGCTACGGTATCCTGAGGCTGGACGGCGACCAGACCATCGACATCACCGGCATGAGCTACCTCAGCTTTGACGTTTATGTCGACTCGGACGAGGGCGACGCCGCGCTGAGCAACATGTACCTGGAGCTGCGGGACAGCAAAGGCAAGCAAAAAGGCTGCCTTGGCCAGACGTTCATAGGCGGCAAAGATCTTTACGGCCAGGTCGAAATGCACAACAACCGGTGGATCACCGTCAAGCTGAGCCTGGACGATGTGAAGGCAGATGAAGGCTTTGACGAGAAGCGTGTAAAGGAACTGCGGTTTGGCTGCAACTACCCGCGCAGCATTTATTTGCGCAACATCGTGTTCTCGTCCAAAGCGGTGCCCCAGACAGTCACCGGCTTTACCACCAAGCAGGAGGACATTGCGGATTACGGCTCAGCCCAAGAGGGCAAGCTGATGCCCGCCGTGAATGCGCAGTACACCTCGGATGCCGAGAAAGGCACGATGGTGGTGGATAAAAACGGCGGTTTCGTCCTGAAAACTGGCGAGACGATCAGCTTTAAGGACCAGTTCCGCCGCGGCAGCTACCTGTCCATCAACGAGCAAGTCGACAAAAATCTGTTTGACACGCAATGGACCATCTATGAAGATGGGAAGGCGGTTAATGAGACAAAAGAGGGAACCGGCAGCAAGCTAAAGCTTGAAGGCAAGCCTATAAGTCTCAAAGATCGGCCCGGCACTGCCCCGGATGATGGACGTATTGAAAAGAAGGAAGCCGAAGGCGTAGGTACGCAAAACGCCTACGATGGCCAAAAGCCCAGTACCCAAAATCCAAAGGATAATACCATCGTTTTCCGCTCTTACGCGAACCCCGACGCTACGGATGCAGAAGGCGAGACCCAGTTGAAGGTCGTGTTTGTCAACACGGTCAAAACCGGCAGCCTGACCATCAAAAAAGAACAGGACGGAAAAGGCGAAAAATTAACTGGCAAAACGTACAAGTTTATGGTCCGCTTCACCAACGTTGGCGGCCATGCGCTGGAAGACGAGGCCATTGTAGTACCGTATGAGGTGACAGTTGACGAGCCGTATGTCATTGAAAATATCCCCGTTGGCACACGCTTCACCATTGAGGAAGTAACGCCTACGGATGGTTCCAAGCTGACGCACGCATCGGTCACCGGTGGCGGCAGCGGCACCATGGTCTTGGACAATCAAACCGTGCGCGGTTCTATCGTTGCAGGCGATGCAGGTGACGAGAATCAGGCCGTAGCGACCTTCACCAACACCAAGCAGGAACTGCTGGATATTACCGGCGAAAAGGTTTGGAAGGACGCAAACGGAACCCCGGTAACCAGCAATCTGCCGGACATCTACGTGCAGCTCCAACGCCGCCATAAGATAACGCAGGGAGCGCAGGAAGCGTGGCAGCTCGTCAAGTACCAGAACCAAGACTACCGGCCAGTTATAAACAACTACGGCGGCATGAAGTTCAGCTTCCTGGGCCTGCCTGCTAAGGATTACAGCAAAAATGACAAGCCGGACTTTGAGTACCGCGTAGTCGAAGGTTACGTTGATACGGAAGGCTTCCACGCCGTTGAGGAAGGAAAGACCATCACGATTGACGAGAAGGTTTACGGCGTCACTTATGATTATACGAACCCGGAACCCGATGCTGCAAATACCAATAATGCAAAGCAGACCGTGACCATCACCAACACGCAGCAAGACCCGAAGTTTACGCTGGACATCACCAAAGCGGATGCGGAAGACGGTAAAACGCTTTTGAAGGATGTTGAGTTTACGCTGGAAAAGCTGGACGCGAACGACAAAGTGGTTGAGGGTTCTGCAAAGTATGGTATTACCAATGGCCTAGGCAAGCTGATGAGTAAGGGCGAGGATGGAAATCCCACCGACAATTCGGCATTTACGGGATTGGAGGCTGGTAAATACCGCTTGACCGAGACGAAGGCGGCGGAAAATTACAACCTGCTGTCGGCGCCGATTGAGGTTGAGTTTACCCAAAACGGTGAGTGTCGGTTGAATGGCTCCGAAATCAAGGTTTGGACAGAAGAAAAACCCACGGATTTTACCAAAAACGAGGATGGCAGCTACACGCTGGCCTTGACTGTTTTGAATCGGAAGACACCTGCGCTGCCGCATACGGGTGCGGATGCGCCTAGCTTGTGGCTGCTGATCGGGCTGCCGCTGGCAGTGGCGGGGTTGTTGATACTGGTATTCCGTTACAACAAGAAAGGGGGACGGACGCGTTAATTGTTCCCCAATACAAACCATAAACAAATGAAGAGAGGTAAAGTCATGAAAAAGAAAAGCAGATTCTTAACAGGCTTGTTAAGCGCCGTCATGGCCCTCAGCCTGTGCGCCATGCCAGCCGCAGCAGATGATGTGAATCCGAAAGCTACGACTGCAAACCCTGTGTGGACCCAGGACACCGGCAGTATTACGATTCATAAGTACGAATGGAATGGTACAAAAAACGGAGCCCCCGCAACTGGCGAAGAAAATGATACGCAGCTGCCCGTGGGAGAAGATGGGAAAAAGCCTACACCATTAGCCGGTGCAACTTTTGAAATTTATAAGGTACATGATGAAAATTGGCTGAAAAGCTATTATTCTTACTCGAGTAGCGAAACATTTGATTTCAAAAAGTGGAATGTCTATGCAGAAAAAAGCGGTAATGCGTATAAGGTGAAATCTGACGCAAACCTGAAGAAAGAAAAAGACGCAACGACAGATGCAACAGGAAAAGCAGAGTTTAAGGACTTGCCATTGGGCCTTTATCTGGTGATTGAATCCAAAGCACCGGATTCCGTTACTACTGCGTGCGAACCGTTCTTTGTTTCGGTACCTATGACAAAGGTCAAAGATTCACAAACGAATCCTCTTAGTGACTGGCTCTATAATGTTCATGTTTATCCGAAAAACAAGACTTCCTATGGTGATGCAACTCTGCAAAAAATCGGCAAACAGAGTGGAAATGATACCGAAAACATTACCATGGAGGGGTATAAGTTCAAGCTATACAAAAAGCAGGAAACTGGTGCCTGGATGCAGATTACCAAGCTGCCCAAAAATGGTGTAGACAATACGGGTGATGCGATTGGTGAGAATGGCGTACTGACAACTAATGCCAATGGTCAGATTAGCGTTTCTGGCTTGAGTAATGGTGTATACGCTTTCGTGGAAACCGGCGTAAATGCAGCTGATGGTTATATTCTGGACTCTGGCATTGCGTATGTGTTCAAAATTGATAATGCAAAAATGGTAAAAGCTGCGGATACCGATGTTGCAGCAGACATATTCCCAGAGGGCACTACCAGCTTTGACTTTACCAGCTTTGATGAGAGCGGAACCTCTCAGGTTAAGGTAGTAAACTATAAGCCTGACTTCAAGAAGGAAGTCACCAAGCGTGGCAAAACTACTACCAGCGCAGATAATGATGCAGACTATGCCATTGGTGATGAGGTTCCCTATACGCTGACAATCAATGTTCCGGAAAATATTGCTAAGCTGAATACCTTCAAAGTTACTGATACGATGGATAAGACGCAACTGCTTTGCAACGAAAAATCTATTGTTGTGAAAGCTGAAGATACACAGCTTAGTGAAGACAACGCCTATACCCTGACAATGGCAGCTGCCGACAGTAGCAATTCTGGCTTTACCATTGACTTCAAGGCCAATGCCAAAACAGCCATTAACAGTTATGCAGGTAAAACCATTACCATCACCTATACAGCAACTCTCCAGCATGGCGCTTCTGTTGATGTTGCAGGTAACGTCAATAAGGCTGACCTGAGGTACTCCAAGAAAACGAATATTGCAGAGGGTGAAACGGATGAGCCGTATGACATCCACGATGAAGCCGTTGTTTACA
>ERZ836877.4093-NODE-4093-length-15466-cov-5.089352_pt1 | contig 15466 bp, 14 predicted proteins | sample MGYA00519469_ERZ836877 | MGnify/ENA primary metagenome ERZ836877 (study PRJEB31850, sample SAMEA3708809) | human gut metagenome | biome: human gut; feature: human-associated habitat; material: faeces | place: China | collected 2014 ... | reverse complement strand
AGCAGTTGCCATGCCTCTGTGAAGCCCGGACTTTCCTCAGGCAGTTCTTGCGAACTGTCCCGCCGCCGTATGTTCCACTCGTTTCTGGGATATTATAGCATATTGCACAGCAATTGGCAAGATTTTTTATAATATCAGCTGTAAAAGCAGCAATAAAACCACCCCGGGCACGCCCAGCACAGCCGCCACAAAGGCCGTATAGCGGTTCAGCGGCAGTGCAATGCCGCTGACAGGTTCCAGCAGCGCTATCACAGCCAGCACCCCCAGCCCGCAGACGGCCCCGGCCAGCACAGCCAGTACCGGGTGCCGCTGGCGGGCGGCGCACCGCAAAACCAACAGCAGGCATACCGCGCCGACAGCCCAGGGCCACAAAGTGTCTGTCAGCGGCACGGGGCATCCTCCTCCCGCAATAAGCGCAGCAGCACACGGCTGCGGCATCGCAGGGCCGCATGTTGGTAAGTTAGCTGCTCAATTACAAAAGGGTCCAGCGCTTCTTGAAAAGCTTTCTCGTTAGCACGCAGGGCTTGCGTAGCTGTGTCCAGCTCGGCCATCAGGGCGCGGCGCTCTTTCTGGCATTTCTTTTCCTGCCGGGTCAGGTGCTTCACGGTAAGGCCCCCTTTACAACAGGATGCAGATCAGGCCGTCGCAGCCCTCATTGATAATGCGTTCCAACGTAGATTGCAGGCGGCTGCGGGCCTCCTGCGGCATATGCAGCAGCTTGGCCTGCACTCCCTCGCTGACCAATTCGTTCAGGCTTTTGCCAAAGATGTTAGTGTTCCACAGTTTGCCGGGGTCGGTCTCGAAATCTGCCAGCAGGCTCTTGATGAGTTCTTCCCCCTGCTGCTCACTGCCCACCGTGGGGGAAAGTTCAGTGTGGATGTTGGCCCGCATAATGTGCAAACTGGGTGCGCTGGCGGAGAGCCGCACGCCGTACTGCCCGCCCTGGCGCACGATCTCCGGCTCTTCCAACGTCAGTTCTTCGATACCCGGCATCACAATGCCGTAGCCGGTGGCTTCCACCTGGTCAAGGGCCGATTTGATCTTATCGTAGGCGCGCTTTGCCTTGGCCAGGCTGACCACACAGGGCAGTAGGCTGGCTTCATCCACGATGGAAAGCCCGGTCTGCTCACCCAAAATTTTGTAAAAAATATCAGGCGCAATCATTGCCGTAATGTGCACCGAACCGCTGGCAAGGTCCATGCCGGTCAGCATGGTTTTGGTGATGTACTCACATTCCAACGGCAGATTTTTGCCTGCAATATCGGCCATTTTGTGCACAGAGCCGGCAAATTTCAGCATAGCAGTGTATACGGCGCTTTGCAGCCAATGGCCGGGTTCCAGCATCATGACCCAGCTGGGCATCTGCACGGCGATTTCTCGAATCGGGAACTCATACAAAAGCCGCTGCAAAATGCCGTCCAGCGCTTCGGCAGTCATTGCTACGCAGTTGATGGGCACGACCGCCCGCTGGTAGGTATCCTGCAATTGGGCGGCCAGCTGGTGGGCGGCATCACTGTCCGGGTCAGTACAGTTCAGCAAAATGACGTAGGGCTTACCGATGGCCTCCAGTTCGGCGATGATGCGGCGCTCGGCCTCGCAGTAGTTTTCCCGCGGCAGGTCGGCCACGCTGCCGTCGGTGGTGACAACGACGCCCACGGTTGCATGCTCACGGATAACGCGCCGTGTGCCGGTCTCGGCCGCCAGGTCAAAGGGCACCTCGTGGTCAAACCAGGGGCTTTTCACCAGGCGGGGGGCGTCCTGTTCCTCATGGCCGAGGGCACCGTCCACCATGTAGCCCACGCAGTCGATAAGCCGTGCCCGGAAGCTGCCGCCGCCGGAAAGCTCGATATTGACTGCCTTCTCCGGGATGAACTTCGGCTCGGTGGTCATGATGGTGCGGCCTGCGGCGCTTTGGGGCAGTTCATCGTTGGCGCGGGCACGCTGGGCTTCGTTTTGGATATGCGGCAGCAAAAGCAGCTCGGAGAAGCGCTTGATAAAGGTGCTTTTGCCTGTGCGCACCGGCCCCACCACGCCAATATAAATATCGCCGCCGGTCCGGCGCGCAATATTCTGGTAGATTTGTTCTTGCGTCACGGTGTTTCCTCCTTTACAAAGCGGCGGGAATCAGCAGGCAGGTGCTCTCGGTGGTCAGGTCCTGGGGTGCGGTGCCGCCGGTCTCCAAGTGGTTGGCGGCGGCCAAGTCTTTGGCGCGGGCGTGGTAGCGCTTGGCAATATCAAAGATGCGCTCCCCTTCCTGCGCATAGTACAGGTACAACGCCGGGCCATCTGTGCCATCGGTAAATTCTTCTCCCAGATCCACCTCACTTAAAGCCTGCTGGACCTGGGCCTGCAGCATGGAGCCGGTTATGCTCAGCTCAATTTCTACGCGCAGCCGCGTACCGCTTTTGCCGCTGGTCAGACGGGTCACATCGGCATGCAGGCAGGGGTAAGCATCGCCGGGACTTCCCTGCCAGCTGCCTTCCGGCTGCCAGGTAAAAGCTTTATCGTAACAGGTCAGTTCGCCGCGGCTGTCAGCACACAACACATGGGCCGTGCCTTTGCCCTGCAGTTCCCAGCGGGTCTCTCCTGCTTTTTCTTTGCTGGCTGCTTCCTCAGGAATCTGCACCGGCGCTTCCAGCGTGACAAAGCAGCCGCGCACTTCGGCGTCGGGCGTGGGCAGGTCATCCTCTACGGTCACGGACAGATGGCCGTTCAGGTCGGTGGTCCTTTGCAGCAGCTTGCAGACGGTCTGCACGGTCTGTGCCTGGCAAAGGGTCGAGTATGCGTCCGCCACCACGGTGTGGGCAGCGAGCCGCCACAGTTCCAGGTGCAGTTTCCATGTAACCGATAGGCTTGCATCCGCCGCACCATCCTCTGTGCGCAGGGTGCAGTGCAGCAGTTCGCCCCAGGCGATGCACTGGTCGCTCTCGGCTGCTCCAGGAAGGTCGACGGTCTGTTGAACCGTCATCTCTTTGGTGCGGACATCCAGCGCTTCGCTTTCCGGCGGCTGGCAGCAAACTTGCACCTGCAAAATGCCCTGGCAGCTGGCCTGCCCGGTCTGCATGGTCAGGCTGGTCAGGGTAAAGCTGCCGCCGATATCCAGGATGGACTCCCCTGTGCCCGGCAGCGGCAGGTTGATCTCACTGGTCAGGGCCTTTTCCTCGGCGGCCACGCGGGTCAGGCCGGATAGCTCTTGTGTGCGCTGCTCAATGCCGCAATCGGCCAGCGAGGTCAGCAGCTCGCAATTCCTGACCATCAGCGCCGCGGCACACAGGATGTACGCCCCGCGCAGGTCGATGCGGTGCTCACTGACGGCGCGGCAGTTGCAGTATTCCTGCTCGCCCCAGACCTGAGCCGGGCCTTCGGCAAAGGCAGCGTCCGGGAGCTCGACCGATTTTTCAAAGGCAAATTTCTGCTCGGTGCGGTACAGTCGGCAGCCGGGCTCATCGCTTTGATAATACACGGTGCAGCGCAGATACCCCTCGCAGTGCCAGCGCCCGCTAGCTACCCGGTTTTGCAGCACCACCGGCTGCATCAGGCATTTGACGATCTTAAAAACAGCCGGCTGATAATCCGGGATCAAAATTTCCGTTTCCACCGGCAGTTCCTGCCGTGTCTCCCACCGCCCGCCGTATGCTGCAAGGGTGTCCTTAAACACCTTCAGTTCCATGCTGGTTACCCCTTTCCGTTTGGTATTCTTGTGCATGTATATGCGGCAGGGTAAAAAAATAGCCCCTGCTCAACGGGCAGAGGCATAGGATATTTTACACTTTGAAAGCTGCGCGGAGCAGCCAGCGCAGCGCGCGGGGACAACGTACCACCACTACATGCACGGCTTACACCTCCCTTCCCTGGGATTTACTGTATAAACCATACTATGGCAGCGGTGTGGGATGTGTGCCTTTAATCGGCGCGGGTCAGCACAACGATGCCATGGCCTGTCTGGCAGCGCAGGGTAACGGTGGGTTCTACAAACTCGTTGCTGACACCAAGAGGATAATCCGGCACGAGTTCTGCACCGTGCAGGGGGTAATACGCCCCCTCAATGTCCACGCCGATCAGCTTGCCATCCCACGGGAACACCGAGAGGTACTGCCATTCGCCGCGCTGCAAGGTAAGGTCTTTGCCGGGGACAAGATAATGGATCTCGCTGGCGGTATCTGCCAGCACTACGTCCACGCCATGCTCAGCTAAAAACAGGCCAGTGGAAAGGTTGGCAATCGTATGCTCCAGCCGGGCACCGCCCAAGGCGCCCAGCATGGTGACCTGGGTATAGCCGTTTTCCAACAGCCATTTGGCGGCGTAGTGGGTGTCGGTGTCATCTTTGACGTGTGGCAGCACAATGGTATCGCTGTCGGTATCAGGCTGCGGGGCTGAATCAAAATCCCCCACGATCAGATTCGGGCGCACACCCAGGCAATCGGAATTGCGGTAGCCGGCATCGCAGGCTACTACAAAGTTGCCGGGGCGGCAGTAGCGCTTCATAGCTGCATCGACCGGCACGGCCGAAAGCAGGATCGCGTGTTTCATTATTTTTCCCATTCTTTCCTGGCGCTGGCTTCCTCGTACATGGCAAGGTAGCTTGCATAGCGCGTTTTGCTGATTTTGCCTTCCTCAACTGCCTGTCGCACCGCGCAGTCGGTCTCGGCACGGTGCGAGCAGCCGGTGAAGCGGCACTGCCCAAAGTAAGGCTCAAACTCCGGGAAGGTGTGCTGGATGTCCTCTTTGGGGATGCGGCAGAGCTTCTGGGCTTCCAGGCTGGCAAAGCCCGGCGTGTCGGCCAAACGGCCGCCGCAGATTTCAAATATCTCCACCTCGCGGGTGGTATGGCGGCCGCGGCCCAGCTTTTGGCTGATGGAGCCGGTCTCCCGCTGCAATTCAGGCGCCAGAGCGTTCAGCAGTGTAGACTTACCCACGCCAGAGTTGCCGCAGAAAGCACAGAGATGATCTTTGATCTGCGCCTTGATTTCGTCAAGGCCCTCGCCGGTCTCGTAGTTCAGCTGCACCAGCGGGATGCCACTGGTTTTGTAGGCCTGCACCAGCGTATCCGCCGCGCCAAGGTCAGCCTTGGTCACGACCAGAATCGGCTGTACATCTTTATAAATGGCAGCCGCTGCCAGCTGGTCCAGCACCAGGGTACTGGGCACAGGCTGCACGGTGCTTGCCACAATGAACAGCACATCCAAATTTGCAATAGGCGGGCGCACAAACACGTTTTTGCGAGGCCTGATCTCGTCGATGACCGTGCCGTCCGGGGAAAGCTCTACCCAATCGCCTGCCACCGGCTTGATGCCGCTTTTACGGAAGATGCCGCGCGCCTTGCATTCTTTAATGCCATCCGGCGTTTTTACGTAGTAAAATCCGCCGATGCCTTTTGTGATATAGTTCATAGCGTTCCCCATCAAAGCGGGTTGCCCTGAGCGTCGCACTGCTGGCCGTTCTCATTCCACATCGTGCCATCGGTCAGCTGGTGGATCTGGTGTGCGCCATCCGAGCTGGACCACCAGCTCTCTTCGATCGCATTGCCGCCCTCATCTCCGCCGCCGTTATCGGTAGGCGTTTTGACGACTTCAGGCACACCGGTGGAGACCACCAGCGTGATAGCCGATGTGATGCGGGCATCGGAACCGGCGGCCGGGCTCTGGCTCAAAACGGTACCGGCTGGCTGTTCGCTGGCCTGCTCGACCACGCGGACCGAGAACTTGCCCTTGATCTCGTTGCGGGCATCTTCGAGCATACGACCGGTCAGGCTGGGCACAGGCTGGGTCTTGTTCTTGTCCTGGCGGCTGACGTAGACGATGACCATCGAGTCACCGGTGACGGTCTCACCGGCAGCAGGCTGGGTGTAGATGACCGCGCCGGGGGCGACGGTGGCATCCACCATCGGCTTTTTGGTTACGCGCAGGCCCATGTCTTTCAGGGTCTGCTCGGCATCCTCAGCCACCATGTTTTTCGTCTCGGGGATCGTAATATACTGGGTGCCCAGGCTCACGGTCAAGGTGATCTTCTGGCCCTCCTTGACAGTACGGCCGGCCTTGGGGTTCTGCTTGACGATGGTGCCGGCGGGCTCGTCGGAATATTCTTCCTCTTTCTGCAATTTCAGCAGAGAGTTATACTCCGAAGCGCGGAACTCATCTTCGGTCATGCCGATGAAGCTGATGAGGGTGACGTCATTACGGTTGGAGAAAAGCAGGTTGCTGGAGTTGGTGAAGATCAAATAGATCAGGATAGCGGCACCGATGACAAAGGCGACCGCCATACCAAAGAAAATGGGCAGCAGAGAGAAAGGCTTCTGGCCTTTTTTCTTCTTATTCTTTTTGCCGCGGCCGGGGTTCTGGGTGCCCACACGACGGGCTTCTCCGGTGCGGATATTGCTGCCGGACTTAGCCGCTGCCTTGGTTCCAGCCGCCGATTTTGCGGCAGGTTTTGTGCTGTTTACCACGCGGTTGATATTCCTTTCCGGGTTGTCCTGGGTGTTGCGGTACTCATACGCAAAGCGGGCCGAGGGGTTGCGTTTGAAAGCCTCGATGGCTTCCAGCATTTCCTGGGCGCTCTGGTAGCGGTTGGCCGGGTCCTTTTCCATGGCTTTTTCGGTGATCTGGCACAGGGCTTCGGGCACGTTGGGGGCCACCTGCGCCAAAGGCTTGGCCTTATCGGAGATCTGCATGATGGCGATGGACACAGCACCATCGCCGTCAAAAGGCAGCTTGCCGGAGAGCATCTCATACAGCATAACGCCCACTGAGTAGATGTCGGTGCGGGCGTCGGTCTTATCGCCCTTGGCCTGCTCGGGGCTGATATAATGCACCGAGCCAATGGCCTTATCGCTGACGGTCTGGCTCTGCGCACGGGAGAAGCGCGCAATGCCGAAGTCCATCATTTTAATCGATCCGTCTGCCAGCAGCATGATGTTCTGCGGCTTTACATCGCGGTGAATGATGCCCTTGGAGTGGGCGTGCTGCAAAGCGCTGAGCACCTGGGTGGCAAAGTGTACAGTTTCTTTCCAGGTCAGGGCGCCGCCGCGCTGCTTAAGGTACTCCTTCAGCGTGATGCCGTCCACATATTCCATGACAATATACTGCAGACGGTCCGTCACGGATACATCGTAAACCTTTACGATGTTGGGGTGATTCAAGATGGAAATAGCCTTGGACTCGTTTTTGAAGCGGCGGACCAGCTCCTCGTTATCCAGGAATTCCTCTTTCAATACCTTAACGGCGATGGCATTGCCGGTCCTGGTATCGGTGCCGCGGTAGACGTTGGCCATGCCGCCCATGCCGACCAGACTTTCGATCTGATACCGTCCGTCCAGCCGCTTTCCAATGAGATTATCCATGATTGACCTCCGTAATTTCCACGCCCATCAGCAGCACGGTGATGTTATCCTGCCCACCGGCCTGCAAAGCTCTATCTACTAAGATGCTGGGGGCCTCAAAGAACGGGACTTCCCGCAGCACCCGTGCAATCTCTTCATCCGAGATCATGTTGGTCAGGCCATCACTGCACAGCAGCAAAATGTCGCCGACTTCGATCTCGCAGCGGTTATATTCCGGCACGATATTGGCCGAAACGCCCAACGCCCGGGTGATTAGGTTCTTTTTGGGGTGCTGGGCCGCCTGCTCCCGAGTGATCTTGCCGCTGTCCACCAACTGCTGGACCATTGAGTGGTCCCGCGTGATCTGACGCATCTCGCCCTCGTGGAAAAGATACGCGCGGGAGTCGCCCGCATGGACCACATGCGCCAGCCCCCCGCCGGCATACGCACAAACGCCGGTCGTACCCATGCCCATCATCTCAGGGTCCGAGGTGGCTTTTTCATACACGGCGCGGTTGGTAATATCAAACCCGCGCATGATAAAGCTTTTCTCGCCGCCCGGCTGCAGGGAGCGCATCTGACGGGCAAAATACTGCTGCATCGTATCGGTGGCAATGTGCGCGGCGATACGCCCGCCATTGACGCCACCCATACCATCGCAGACAATGCCCCAGGCGGTACCGCCCGGCAGCTGCTGCGCGCAGTAGTTATCCTGGTTTTCCTGGCGGCAGCTGCCGATGTCAGTAATTGCGGCAATCTTCATTCAGGTTGGTTCCTTTCCGTAGTTTTCAGCAATTTTCGGCCTGCTGGGCATCCTCGCGGCGCAGCTGGCCGCAAGCGGCACTGATGTCTGTGCCCAAGCGGCGGCGCACCGTGGCGTTCACGCCCAGGCTTTCCAGCTTTTGCTGGAAGCGGTGCACGTTGGCGTCGTCCGTAGCGGAGTACGGGCTGCCGTCCACAGGGTTGATGGGAATCAGGTTCACATGGGCGCCCATGCCTTTAATAAGGTTGGCCAGCTTTTGGGCCATCTCATCGCTGTCGTTGACGCCGTGCACCATCGAATACTCAAAGCTGATGCGGCGGCCGGTCTCCTTCTGGTAGCGGCGGCAGGCCGGGATCAGCTGCTCCAGCGGGAACGCATCGTTGACAGGCATCATGCCGGAGCGGGTCACGTTATCCGGCGCATGCAGCGAGACCGAAAGCGTCAGCTGCAAATGGCGCTTGGCCAGCTCGTCGATCTTGGGCACCAGGCCGCAGGTGGACAGGCTGATGTTGCGCATGCCGATGTTGACGCCCTCCGGGCAGGAGATGATCTCCAAAAAGTCCATCACATTGTTAAAATTGTGCAACGGTTCACCGATGCCCATTAAAACGATGTGAGAGACCCGCTCTCCGGAGTCCTTCTGTGCGGTGTAAATTTCTGAGGCAATCTCGCCCGCGGTCAAATCCCGCACGCGGCCTGCCTGGGTAGAGGCGCAGAAGCGGCAGCCCATGGCGCAGCCCACCTGGGTGGACACGCAGACCGTGTTGCCATACTTGTAGCGCATCAAAACCGTCTCGATGCAGTTGCCGTCGGCCAATTGCAGCAGATATTTGACCGTACCGTCCTTGGATTGCTGGCGACGGCGGATGGTGGGCGCTGCGATGGTGCAATTTTCCGCAAGTTGTGCCAGCAGGGTCTTGGGCTGGTCTGTCATCTGGGAAAAATCCGTCACAAGCTTCTGGTGCAGCCATTTAAAAATCTGCTTGGCGCGGAATTTTGGCTGGCCCAGGCTGACAAGATACGCGGTCAGCGCGTCCAGCGTAAAATCGGATAAGCAAATCTTCGTTGCTTCGCTCATGCTGCGTTCCTCCCTTCTTTACTATTATAAACGATCATTGTGTACTTTCTGTTTCCAAAATAGCGGCAAAAAATCCGTCAGTGGCCGTTTTATGCGGCAAAAACAGTGTGCCATATTCGCCCTGCTGCATGCCAGGCAGTTGCAAGGCGGGGACAGCCACGTGGAAACGCGGGTTATTTTCGAGGAAAGTTTTCACCTGTTCCTCGTTTTCGTCACGATTGACTGTACAGGTAGAATACACCAATCGGCCGTTTTCGGCAAGTAAATCTGCGCCATTTTGCAGGATCTTCTGCTGGCTTAGCAGCAAATTCTCTATCCCGTCCAAATCTTTATAGCGAATGTCCGGCTTTTTGGCTATGACGCCCAAACCCGAACACGGCACATCGCACAGGATGCGGTCGAATTTGCCCCAATCGCTGCGGAGCTGGGCAGCGTCGTTCTGCACGGCTTCGGCACAGGTGACACCGCAGCGGGCAAAGGCTTTGCGCAGCAGCGGCACGCGGGATTCCACATACTCGCCACTGATTAGTTTCCCTTGATTCTGCATGCACTCGGCCAGCGTCAGGCTTTTGCCTCCGGGCGCGGCACAAAGGTCCGCTACTTTCTGGCCAGGCTGTGCCCCCACACAGAGGGCAGCAAACTGGCTGGCCAAGCCCTGCACGTGGAAAAGCCCCCTGGCAAAGGCCCGGCTTGCGGCGGGCGAGCCGTTGAACTCCACCAGCAGCGCATGGGGCCATGGGCCAGGCCGGACGCTGTGGCCCTCGGTGTGCAGCAAATCGGTCAGATCTTCGTCGGTGGCGCGCAGGGTGTTGACGCGGATGGCCGTAGCCGGGCGCTCATAAAATGCGGCGACCATGGCGAAGGCTTCTTCATCGTACTGGTTATACAGCAGCTTTGCCACCGCGGGTGACAGGCAGTAATAGGTGCCCAAGCGCTGCAGTGGGGCGGCAAAATCGTCCTCGTGTACCTCGGTCACAACGGCCTTGCGCAGTACGGCATTGACCATACCGGCGGCGCTGCTTTTGCCGAGGGCTTTCGTCAGTCGGACGGATTCATTCACCGCCGCCGACATGGGCACCTGCATATACTTAGCCTGGGCCAACCCGCTGCGTAGCACGGCACGCACCGGGGCGTCCAGTTTGGCGACCGGCTTTTTGGTGTAGCGGTCGATTGTATAGTCCAGCAGCGGCAGGCGCTCCAGCGTGGTGTAAAAGATGCGGGCCGCAAAGGCGGCGTCGCGGGTGTTCATGGGCGGGTCACACTTTTTTAGTTCGGCATCCAGCACCAGGTTGGCGTAACCGGCCTGTTCCTGGTGAATCAATGCCTTCACGGCCAGGCGGCGGGGCGTCACAGGCGGTCCCCCGCTTTTAAGCGCCTACCGGCGGCCCAGGCGGTGCCAGCCATCGGCTTGCCGCCCTCAGGCGTAACGGTTAGCAGAGCCACTGCGCCGTTTGCGGCGGCAATGGTCAAGGGCTTAAGGGCCAGCACGGTGCCGGGGGCCGCATTCTGTGGGTTCTCCGCCAGGCGGCTCTCCTGTACCTTGATGCGCTTACCCTCATGCGCAAACCAAGCCACCGGCCAGGGGTTCATACCACGCACCCAGTTGTGGATATGGGCTGCGTCTTCGGTGAAATAGAACTGTGCCATCTCCTTGGTCAGCGGCGGGGCCAGCGTGGCCTGGGCATCATCCTGCTTTTGGAGTTTCAGCTCGCCGGCGGGGATCTTTTCCAGCGCCGTGACCAATGTTTTGGCACCGACAGCGCTGACGCGGTCAAACAGCTCACCGCTGGTCTCCTCGGGGTCGATGTCAACCGGCTCGACCATCAGCACGTCACCGGTGTCCAGCCCTTCGTCCAGCTGCATGATGGAAACGCCGGTCCCGGAGTCACCGTTGAGCACCGCCCACTGGATAGGTGCCGAGCCGCGGTATTTGGGTAGCAGCGACACATGCAGGTTGATGCAGCCGTACTTGGCTACATGCAACAGCTGCGGCGGGATGATGCAGCCGTAGGCCACCACCACGATAATCTCCGGGGCCAGCTCCTGGATGATGTCATCCGAAGAACCGTCCCGCAAAGTGCAGGGCTGATAGACCGGGATTCCACGCTCCACCGCCAGCTGTTTGACTGGTGGGGCCGTCAGGATCTGCTTGCGGCCCACCGGCTTATCGCGGCGGGTAAATACCGCGCAGACCTCGTGCCCGGCGTCCAGCAGGGCTTGCAGGCTGGCAGCGGCAATATCCGGGGTGCCCATGAACAGGATACGCATGATATCAGTCCTCGTTTTCTTCGGGGTAATCGTCTTCGTAGAAATGCTCGGCCAGGTCCATGATGGTGATGCCGTCCAGATGGTTGTTCTCGTGCTGGATGCAGCGAGCCAGCATATCGTCAGCCTCCATCTCAAACCACTCACCGTGGCGGTCCTGGGCCTTTACCTTGACATGCTTGGAGCGCTTGATAGCGCCGTTATGGCCGGGGAAAGACAGGCATCCCTCGTACAGTTCCACCTGCTCATCGCTCAGCTCAAGGATCTCTGGGTTGATGAACTCGATGAACTTGTACTCGTAGTTAGCGGGGACCTCCTCGGGCAGGTCACGGTCATCCAGGCAGATGAACAGGCGGCGCATCATGCCCACCTGCGGGCCAGCCAGCCCCAGGCCGTTGGCGGCGATCAGGGTCTCTTTCATATCGTCCAGCAGGGTGCCGAGGCGGTCATCAAATTTCGTGACGGGGCGGCAGACTTTTTTCAGAATCGGGTCTCCGTCCTGTACAATAGTGCGAAGTGCCATGGGTAATACCTCCAAAATCGTTTTCAATACGTTCTATTTTATAAATCACCGTCGGAGTTGAAATCCACGATCACGGACGCTTTCTGCGGCATTTTTTCTTTGGCGTAAGCATCCAACGTTTCACGCAAAAGGGTGCGAAACGCGGTATCGTTGCGGCATTTCAACGTCAGCTTATAACGGAATTTTCCGTTCAGCATCGTAATGTTCATGGGGGCCGGGCCTAAGATGCGCAGCGGCAGGCCGGGGCGCTGGGCGGCACGTTCCGCCAACAGCGAGCCGAAACGCTGGGCCGCGATGAGCACGGCTCCCTCCTGTGCCCCCACAAAGCCAATAACGCAAAACGCGCAGAACGGCGGATACAGGCCAAACTTACGGAAGGTGATTTCCTCGCGGTAGTAAGCCTCGTAATCCTGGGCGGCGGCCAGCTGTAAAACGGGGTGGTCCGGCACGGTTGTTTGTATCAGCGCGCGGCCGGGCAGTGCAGCGCGTCCGCCGCGGCCGATGACCTGCGTGACCAGGCTGAACACGCTCTCGTAGGCGCGGAAGCCCTGCCCGAACAGCAGCGAGTCGATGCCCAGCACACCGACGAGTGTAACTTTTTCAAAGTCCAGCCCCTTGGCCACCATCTGGGTGCCAAGCAGGATGTCGTACTCGTGCCGGGCAAACTGGGCCAGCATCGTTTCGTGGGCGTTTTTTTTGCCGGTAGAGTCCTGGTCCATCCGCAAAATGCGGGCGCTGGGCAGAAGTTCCGCCAGTTCTTCCTCAACACGCTGGGTGCCGAAGCCGCTGTAGTGGATCTTGCCGCCGCACTCGGGGCAGAGCGTCGGCAGCGGATGCACCGTTTGGCCGCAGTGGTGGCACATCAGCGCCTGCTGGGGTTTGTGGTAGACCAGCGGCACACTGCAGTTGGGGCATTTCAGCACATGGCCGCAATCGGTGCACATGCCGATGGTGCGGTAGCCCCGGCGATTTAAGAGCAGGATGCTCTGTTCCCCATTATCGAGATTTTCCTGCAGCTCGCGTGCCAGGCGGCGGCTGACCTCCCGGGGGTTGCCTGCCGTCAGCTCGGCGCGCATATCGATGAAATCCACGCTGGGCAGCGGGCAGCCGCCGTAGCGCTGGGTGAGGGTAACAAGTTTCAGTTTGCCGCTTTGGGCGGCGTGGTAGGTCTCGGTCAACGGTGTGGCCGAGGCAAAGACCAGCAGGGCGTTTTCCATGACAGCGCGCTTTTTGGCGATGTCGTGGGCATCGTAGCGGGGGGCAGATTCACTCTGGTAGGTATGTTCCTGCTCCTCATCCACGATGATAAGCCCTAAATTATGCAGCGGCGAGAAGACCGCGCTGCGGGTGCCGACCACGATGTCGGCATTCCCCTGCTGGATCATCCGCCACTGGAGCAGCCGCTCGGTGTTGTTGAGTGCCGAGTGCTGTACCGCCAGGCGGCTGCCAAAGGTGGATTTTAAGCGGTGGATCATCTGCGGTGTTAAGCTGATCTCCGGCACCAACACCAGGGCGCGGCGGCCCAGTTCCAGCGTGCGTTCGATGAGCTTTAAAAATACCACCGTTTTACCGCTGCCGGTCACGCCGTGCAGCAGCGCTGCGTGGGGCTTGCCGTCCTCCAAGTCCGGCAGCAGCGTCGCAAAGGCTTTCTGCTGTTCTTCGGAGAGGGTCAGCGGCTGCGGGTCGAACGGAATGTCCGCGAAAAGATCCAGCGACTTATCCTGCTCGGCCACCGTGAGCACGCCCTTTTTGCAAAGGGTGTCCAGCGTTGCCTTGGAGATGCCCGCCTCATCCAGCTGGCGGGCTGTCTTGGGGCCGGTGCTCAGCGCTTCCATCGCCGCCAGCTGACGCGGACCAGGCTTCGGCTTGGCGGGCAGCTCCCCTGCCAGCGTGTAAAGTCGCTCGGTCGAGCGGGACAGCCGGTTCTGCATCACGGGGCGGCCGTTTTCCACGGCAGCACGGTACTGGGCACCGTATGGGATAACCGCCTTGACGGCCTCGAACCAGGTACAGAAGGTGCGATCTTTCAAAAATCGCACCAGTTCCAGCAGGTCCGGCGTCAGCTGAGCTTCCGCCGGGGCGGCATCGTACAGCGTTTTCAGCTTTTGGGTGTCGGCGTCCTCCGGCAGCGCCGCTACCGAGAGCACCACCGCCATCCGGGGCTTGTTTCCCCGGCCAAAGGGCACTAACACCATGCTGCCGGGCCAGACTTTATCGTTTAACCGCGGCGGGATGCAGTAGGAATACAGTTTATCAAAGTGGATCGTCGCATCATCTACCGCCGCCTGGGCAATCTGCGAACTCATTCGGCAGCGCCGTGCTTAAGCTTGAACTGGATGATGGAGTAGATGCTCTCAGCGCAGCTGTCGACCTCGACATTGACCACATGCTCGTCGTAGTTGACGGAGTTGGCAATCTCGGTCTCGGCACGCTTTAAGCGGCGCTGGATGGTCTCCTCATTTTCCGTGCCGCGGTTGCGCAGGCGGCGCTCCAGTTCTTCCATATCCGGGGGCAGCACAAAGATCGTGGTGGCACCGGGGTACATCTTTTTGATGTTGCCTGCGCCTTCGACCTCGATGACCAGAATCACCGGGATGCCCAGTGCCATGCGGCCCTCAATCTCGCTGCGCAGGGTACCGTAGTAATTTTCGCAGTATTTGGTGTGCTCGACAATCTGGTCATGGGCCAGATGATCCTCGAAATCAGCTACCGTCATGAAATGGTAGTTGATGCCGTCCTTCTCACCCTCACGCGGGGTGCGGGTGGTGGCGGAGACGGTGTGCTGGATCTCCGGGTGTTTTTTCAGCAGACTTGCCACGACGGTGTCCTTGCCGGTGCCGGACGGGCCAGAGACAACAAACAGATACTTTTCACCTTTCATACTCTATACTCCCTTTCAGCTTTCTTCTTCCTGGGCAAAGCGGCCGGTAATACTTTCCAGCGGGATGCCGGACAAAATTATGTGATCCGAGTCCATGATAAGCACCGCCTGGGTCCTGCGGCCGTAGGAAGCATCGATCAAAGCGCCCTTCTCGCGGGCATCCTGCACCAGGCGCTTGATAGGTGCCGAATCCGGGCTGACGATGCCAATGACGCGGTCTGCATTGACCATATTGCCAAAGCCGATATTGATCAGTTTCATGGATGCCCCCGCTTACTCAATGTTCTGGATCTGTTCGCGAATCTTCTCAATCTCGGATTTCAGCTCCACCACCAGGCGGGTGATGGCTACATCCTGGCACTTGGAGCCGATGGTGTTAGACTCACGGTTCAACTCCTGGGTCAAAAAGTCCAGCTTACGGCCGATGGGCTCATCCAGGGCCAAGATCTCGCGGTACTGGGCCACATGGCTGTGCAGGCGGACGGTCTCCTCATCGATAGCGGTCTTATCGGCAAAGATGGCAGCCTCAGTAACAAGGCGGCTTTCGTCGATGTTGCGGTCGCCCAGCAGTTCCTGCAGGCGGACGTAGAGCTTATCGCTGTAAGCCTGCACACGGCCTGCGCTGTTTTCCTCGATCTGGC
>ERZ836877.4077-NODE-4077-length-15525-cov-3.458436_pt1 | contig 15525 bp, 15 predicted proteins | sample MGYA00519469_ERZ836877 | MGnify/ENA primary metagenome ERZ836877 (study PRJEB31850, sample SAMEA3708809) | human gut metagenome | biome: human gut; feature: human-associated habitat; material: faeces | place: China | collected 2014 ... | reverse complement strand
AGTCGATTTTCATTGGACTGGAACTTGAACAGGGCTTTATCAAAGGTGAACTACCGTATTCACACGGATGCGGTGAAGGAAAATTTGATTCTACCAGAGCTAACACCAGAACAGATTGCTTATACATATGCCAGTGAAGCAGATCTTTTAAATGTTGCTTTATTTGGTCAGACTGCAAAGCAATGGAAAAATAATAATCCGGGTAAAAAGGGGAATGTGCGTGATGATGCAAATTTAAATCAGTTGTTGGTGTTGGCAAATATGGAAAGTTATAATGCTATTTTAATTGAGTAGGGGAAATCGAGAGTATCCCAAGTAATTACGCCATTTGATATGGTAACATCTAAAACTTCATTCAATGTAATTCCTGCACTTTTTAATACTTCTTTTGGCAGTCTGATTCCCTGGCTGTTACCCCATTCTTTTACTTGTGTTTGCATGAAAAACCTCCTTACAGATAGACGTATATACTTAGTATATACACAGAAAACAAATTTATCAATACCTTATTATCACTCCACCAACAAAGCCACCTGCGTAATAAACTTACTCGGATCCGTATGTGCCGGCGGACCTTCGAGATAGATATGCCGACAGGTTCCCTTTAAAGAAAATCCATGTTCCTTCGCATATGCGATCAATCTGTCGCGTATGTCAGGAATCGATTCATAGCTGCCGTGGTAAAAAATGCAGAGTGCTTTTTCTTCCGGCAGTCTGTGAATGTATTCGCCCTCACTCTGCGGTGGGACTGCAATACAATAGGAAATCAGGTTCGGGTCTTCTAACGGATATTCAATAAAATACATGCGTTTGCTGGTGTCTGAGCCGTATTTTCGCATAGCATCAGGGATAATATCCCGTAAATGTTCTTTTCTCTGTTCTACGGTGTCAGCACGCATTGTGCGGCGGTAAATGGTCTGTTCCGGGATCGTGACCGTATGGAGTTCAAAGTCATTGTCGCTTTTTACACGCTGTTTTAGTTTTTCAATATTGAGATTTAATTCATCACGAAGCTTTTCTAAACGCTCGATCATAGGCTCCATATCAGTAGTTCCGTCGTAATATGCCTGGATGTCATCCAAAGACAGACCGAGGTTTTGCAGTACGCGGATCGTCCGTATCTTCGTCAGGGAGTCTGCCAGATAGTAACGGTTGCCGGTAGCCCCGTCTTTTACATCTGCCTGCAACAGATTTTTTTCTTCATAATTCAATATAATTCTTCGTGTGATGCCAAGGGATTTTGCAATTTCTCCGATAGACATCAGACGATCTTCTTTCTGACTCATAAAACCTCCCAAAAAGCTGTAAAATTTAGAAAAAACTCTTGTATCGTACACTGATGTACGGTGTAATATATATTATATAAAAAATGTAAAACTATGTCAATTTGGGAGTATGGATGTAAGGAGGTAACACATGAGGCAGACAAATAAGATAAGAAAAGGGATTGCCTGGCTGCTTTGCACAGTGCTGGTACTTGGAATATTACCAATGCTGCCACAAATGTCAATGCAGATATCCGCAGCAGAGAATGCCGCGAGCGTATTTGTAGATGGTGTGGAATTGCATGCGGGCGGTAAGGAGTATTTTAAAAATGGTGATACTGCTGATAGCGGTGCAACAGGTACTTATGAGGACCATAGTGCATATTACGATACGGCGGGTGAGCTTTGGCTGAATAATTTAGAGGCACATACGATCAAAGCGAATGGAAATCTTACCATATATGTATGCAACAATCAGGCTACAAATACGAATATCGTGACTGCCACGCAGAATGAAACAGCGATAGAGGTCACCGGTTATTTGACGATCCGCTATGGCGGATATGGTGGCGGAACGGGCAGTCTGACAGTGGAAAGCGACGGAAAAGAGGCAATACAGGCTGGCTCCGGCATGACGGTCTCGGATGGCGTGGAAGTGAAAGCCCGGGCGAAAAGTGGTGCTACAGCCATATCATCGGGAGGAGTGCTGAAAATCGATGGGATTAGGACGAAGCTTGAAGCAGCGGGCGATGGCAGTACGGGAAAAGGTATTTTTGCACAACAGAGTATTTATGTGAAAAACTCTGCTGTTCTGACAGCTTTTGGAGGTGCTGCTGCTTATGAGTCTCCTTCCGGTATAGATAAGAGTGGGTATGGTTATGAAGACTATAATGTATTTACCGGCGATGCTGCACCGGGAACACAGGCAGCCAAGGATACGGTATTAGATGGTTATAAATACATACGGATTGAGCCAACAGGTGTTGCAAATGTTAAGACATTGACTGAGCTGCAGGCGGCAGCCCAAAATCAATATATCAGTCTTATCAATGTCATGAATGACATAACGATCACAGATACGGTATATGTCAGAAGAGCAGTGACGATCCAGAGTCCGGATGTATCCAATGTATCAAAGTTGATCCGGGGTAAGAGTCATACAGATGTAATACTGGATTTTGATGGTGCCAATGGTCATAAGTCAGATGTCGTTACATTGAAGAATATCATCGTGGATGGAAATAAGGACGGAAATACACAGACTGCATCACCGGCACTTAAATCTAAGAGTATTTTGGTAGATTTAGAAAGTGGTACCGTGATTGAGAATAACCATGCAAAGGAAGGTGCAGCCATATATGTAAATCATTATAGTACGGTGACTATGAAAGAAGGCAGTGAGATCCGAAATAATGTATCCGAGAGTGACGGAACGGTTTATGTGATTGGCAATGGTGGATATTTTGAAATGGCTGGTGGAACTATCAGTGGTAACACAGTTGCCGGCAATGGAGGCGGAATCTATGAATTTGGAGGTGGTTCCGCCCGCATGACCGGTGGAACCATCAGTGGAAATACTGCTAAAGGAAACGGAGGCGGTGTCTATAATGTAGAGAGACTGTATGGAGGTACGATCACCGGCAATAGTACAAGTGGAAACGGAGGCGGTGTTTTCGTTCCGGTAAGTGGAGCATGTCTTTTAAACAGTGATATCAATATCAGTGGCAATTATAAGGACGGTATCTGGAGTACAACAGAACAGCGCTATACCACAGGAACAGCCAATAATCTTTATCTGTCGGATTTCGGATCAAATGTATATGTGGAAGGTTCCTTAGCGGGAAATGCTAAGATAGGTATCACCAGTGCTCTCGAAACCTATCCTGTTTCCATAGGTGGAGGAGATGCCAGATATATCTATGGTAAAGGTTATGTGTTGAAAGAGTCGGATGTATCTAAATTTGTCAGTGATAAGGATGGTTTCGTAATAAAAGAAGACAATAATGAGCTTTTTTTGAAAAAAGAAGCTGCTACATTAAAAGCATCCGATTTTCAGTTTAAAGCGCCACAGAGTCTGATCTACGATGGGGAAGCAAAGGCAGCAGAAATATCGAAAAAAAATGGGACTTCCTGCGGAGATATCACAGTAGAATATTATCAGAACGGAAAGAAAGTCACACCGGTCAACGCCGGAACATATATCGCAAAGATCAATGTGGCAGAAAATGATAATTATCTTGCAGCTTCCGGTCTGACAGACAGCAGCTGGACATTTACCATTGAACCGAGAAAACTGTTAGTATCCGTTGCGGATGTTGTGATCGACAGAGGTGATGCAATGCCGGCACTTACCGTCAGAGTAGATGGATTTGCAGATGGCGAGGATGAGAACAGTATTGCAGGATTCCAAAAACCAACTGCCAAAGTAAAAGGAACCGTGAATACAAATGATACCAATGTTAAGAATTTTGAAGTAACGTACAGCGGTGGAAAGGCAACTGCAAACTATCAGTTCGTAGAAAATACAATTGCAAAGATTACGATTAATTCTACGGACACAACAGCACCAGAGATTACCGGTGTTACGAACGGAAAGACCTATTGCAGTAAGGTGACAGTAACCGTTACCGACAAGGACTTAGATACCGTAAAATTAGACGGCAAAAAAGTAACTTTAAAGGATGATAAGTTTACGGTCTCTCCAAAGAGCGGAAAACAGAAAATAGAAGCAGTAGACAAAGCAGGGAACAGGACTACCGTATCGATTACAGTCAATGATGGTCATACGGCAGGCAACTGGATCGTGGATAAGAAAGCAACCGTTGAAAAAACAGGAAGCAGGCATAAAGAATGTACCGTATGCGGATATGTGATGGAGACAGAGAGTATACCAAAACTGACACCAAGTAACCCGGAGAATCCAACAAAACCAGACCCGGAAAAACCAACCAACCCGGAGAAGCCTACACAGAAGAAATATAAGGTGATCGAGGGGGCAGATGTTACCTATACGATCAATAAAGATGGAAATCTGACCATGCGTGCAGACAGTAAGTATAAGAATTTTAAGGGAATTGAAATCGACGGTAAGACTGTAGACAGCAAGAACTATACGGCATGGAGCGGTTCTACTTATGTAAAATTCAAAAAAGATTTTGTGAATACTTTATCCGTAGGAAAGCATACCGTAAAATTCAAATTTACGGACGGCTATGCAACTACCAGTCTGACGATTGCAAAGAAGGATAATTCTGATACTAAGAATCCTTCCGATAATAAAAAACCGGATACAAATACGAACACATCGGGCAATGGAGCAAACAATAGCACAACCACTGCCAATACACAGGTAAAAGCACCGAAGACCGGTGATACCTTCCAGCCGATACTCTGGGCAGGAATACTGTGTGTTTCCGTAGCAGGAATGGCAGGAGTTGTAGCAGCCGATAAAAAGAGAAAGAAATGTCAGTAGGAAGTAAAAATAAGAAGTATTAATATAAAGAGTTCATAGGAAACACAAACTGAGCCTCATCCACAGAAAGAAGTGGATGGGGCTCAAAGTTTTATTGCTAATCACAGAGGAGGGGAACGGTCAATCTGACTAATTATTTTCATATCATAGAGCATGCAGATGAATTGACGCAGATGTTAGCGGAGAATCAGGGCATACAGTGAGAACGGACAGAGCCTGACCGTTGCGATCATCGTAGAATCTTGACATATTACAAAAATCCTTAAAATCTTCCTTTACATTACCGTTTTATCATGGTAGTATACTAAAGTACAGTGAATGAAAAAGGAGGATTTTTTTATGAAAAGAGCAACCGGATTTACGGCAGTGCTTATGGCAGCGGCAATGGTATTTACAATGGCAGGCTGTGGAAGCAGTAAAGATGCAGATACATCTGCAAAGAAAGAGACAAAGACAGAGGATTCTAAGGATAAGGAAAATTCCGATAAGCAGTTTATCGTTGGATTTGATGCAGAATATCCTCCATATGGATATAAAGATGACAATGGCGAATATGTAGGATTTGACTTGGATTTAGCACAGGAAGTATGTGCCCGTAACGGCTGGGAACTTGTAAAACAGCCAATCGACTGGGATTCTAAAGATATGGAGTTAAATTCAGGTTCCATCGACTGTATCTGGAACGGATTTACGATGACAGGACGTGAGGATGACTATACATGGTCAAAACCATATGTAGATAACTCTATCGTTGTAGTAGTAAAAGAGGGTTCAGGAATTGAGAAAAAAGAGGATTTAGCAGGAAAAGTCGTAGCCGTACAGGCAGATTCTTCAGGACTTGCAGCTTTGACAGATGAAGAGGACAACGAAGAAAACTTAAAATTAGCAGCAAGTTTTTCAGACTTACAGCAGGTAGCAGATTATAACACAGCATTTATGAACCTTGAGGCAGGAGCCGTAGATGCGATCGTAGTAGATATCGGTGTGGCAGATTATCAGTTAGAATCCAGAACAGGATTTGCAATGTTAGATGATAAGATCCGTACAGAGCAGTATGCAGTTGGTTTCAAACTTGGAAATGAAGAGTTAAGGGATCAGGTACAGAGTACATTAGATGAGATGGTAAAAGACGGTACATTTGATGATGTCGCAAAAAAATGGGATTTATCAGATATGGTATGTCTTGGTAAGTAAGGAGCAAAGAAATGGCATTTGATATCATGTTTCGTCAGCTTTTACCGGGTATGGGGGCATCTGTTTCCATATTTGTGCTGACGTTGCTGTTTTCTCTTCCATTGGGACTTTTAGTGGCATTTGCGAGAATGTCTAAGATAAAACCGCTTCAATGGATCACAAAATTTTATATATCCATTATGCGTGGAACACCGCTGATGTTACAGCTTTTAGTGGTTTATTTCGGACCGTATTATGTATTCCGGCAGAATATTTCCACCGAGTACCGGTTCTATGCAACGATCATCGGATTCAGTATCAACTATGCGGCGTATTTTGCAGAGATTTACCGCTCCGGTATCCAGTCGATCCCGGTAGGACAGCGTGAGGCAGCAAAAGTCCTTGGATATTCCAGGGTCCAGACATTTTGGAAGATTATTTTTCCACAAATGGTAAAAAGGGTGCTGCCGCCGGTAACAAATGAGGTAATTACACTGGTCAAAGACACCTCACTGGCATTTGTATTGGCATATGCAGAGATGTTTACGATCGCAAAACAGATCGCAGCGGCACAGACCACGATCATACCATTATTTGTAGCAGGACTGTTTTACTACATATTTAATCTGATCGTAGCGGTAGGTATGGAATATTTAGAAAAACGCCTGTCTTATTATCAGTAGGAGAAATGCGATGAAGTTATTAGAGATAGAGAATTTAAAGAAAAGTTTTGAAGACCTCGATGTACTGCATGACATTTCTCTTGGGGTAGAAGAAGGAGAAGTTGTTGCGATCATCGGTCCGTCCGGTTCCGGAAAATCTACGCTGCTGCGTTGCTGCACAGGCTTAGAGCAGGCAGACAGCGGAATGATCCATTATGAGGGAAGTTACGGACTGGTATTTCAGAATTTTAATCTGTTTCCACACTATTCGGTGTTGAAAAATATTATGGATGCGCCGGTCAGTGTCCAGAAGCAGAGTAAAAAAGAAGCAGAAAAAGAAGCAAGACGTCTTTTGGAGAAGATGGGCTTAGGGGACAAAGCAGATGCCTATCCGTGCCAGCTTTCAGGGGGACAGCAGCAGAGGGTAGCCATTGCAAGAGCACTTGCATTAAAACCGTCAATTCTGTTTTTTGATGAACCGACAAGTGCATTAGATCCGGAACTGACCGGAGAGATTTTAAAAGTAATCCGTGAACTTGCGGAAGAAAAAATGACCATGGTGATCGTGACACATGAGATGAGCTTTGCAAGGGATGTAGCAGACCGCGTGATCTTTATGGATGGCGGATATATCATTGAGCAGGGTGATCCAAAGGAAGTCATCGAACACCCGAAGGAAGAACGGACCAGACAGTTTTTGGCAAGATTTATGCAGGGATAAAAATCGAATTCACAAATATAGTTTGCATTAGAGGGAAGGTTGTACTTTCCCTCTTTTTTTGCTCTATAGGAAATACCCAAAACTACCCTTTACACAGGGGGAAAATACTCTTATACTACTATAGAAAGAAAAAACACAGAAAAGGGGACGGTATGAAAAGAACCGAAGAAAAACAGGGAACATTAAGATGGGATAAATTAGACAATACAGCACATGTATTTCCGGTCATTGCCGGAAGTGAGATGACGAATGTGTATCGGATCAGTGTTGTCTTAAAAGAAGAAGTACAACAGGATCTGTTACAGCAGGCATTGGATATTGTATTGCCGAAATTTGAAATTTTTCATGTACGGCTGCGGCAGGGAATTTTCTGGTATTATTTTGAAGAAAATGTAAAGCGGGCTCCGCGGGTGCATGAGGAGGAAACCTATCCATGCCGTTACATTGTACAGAATAAGAATCGGAGTTATCTGTTCCGGGTAACTTATTATAAGAAGCGGATCAATTTAGAAGTTTTCCATGTGCTGACCGATGGAATGGGCGGTATCAATTTTTTACGGGAGCTGACTTATCAATATCTGCGTCTGGCTCATCCGAAACTTCGTGAGCAGGTGGGCGGCGATGCTCTTTGCAGTGAGACTTCGTTAAATACAGAGGATAGTTTTATCAAGAATTACAGAAAGAGCAGCCAGAAGATTTATAAGACCCAGAAGGCATATCTGCTCAAAGGGGAAAAATTCAAAGAGCCACAGTTTGGCGTTATACACGGATATTTGAATATCCCACAGCTAAAAAGTGTCTGTAAGAAGATGGGAGCAAGTATCAATGAATATTTAGTCAGTGTCTTTATCTGGAGTATTTATACGGAGTATATGCATGGGATGCCGGAGAAACGTCCGGTCCGTGTCGCCGTTCCGGTCAATCTGCGTCCGTTTTTTAACTCTGTGACGACAAAGAATTTTTTTGCAATGGTCTCGGCAGAATTTGAAGCCAAAAAGGAAACCTATACCTTTGAAGAGGTACTAAAGATCGTGTGTGAGAGTCTGCGGTCACAGATCAATAAAGAGCATTTAGAGGATATTTTTTCTTATAATGTATCCAACGAAAAGATATTGATCGCAAGGGCAGTCCCGTTGGTATTGAAAAAACTTGCCATTCGTTCGGTCTATACATCGGCGGCACTGGCAAATACTTCTACCATTACCAATATAGGAAATATTTCCGTGCGGGAGGAATATGAGCCATATATAGAGGGATTTCATGCCTATCTTGCGATGTCCAAAGGGCAGAACTTAAAAGGAACGATCTGTTCTTACAAGGATACACTGGTGTTTACGTTTAGTTTTATTTTAAAAGATACTTCCGTACAGAAGGCTTTTTTTAGAAAGTTAGCGTCCGATGGACTGGATGTTTCAATAGAAAGTAATGGTGTGTGTTATGAGTAAATGCAGAAATTGTAAAATAGAGATTTTAGACCGTACCGGAGTCTGCCCGCTGTGCCATTGTGTGGTGGAACAGGACGGAAGCGAAAGAGAAGCGGCATATCCTGATGTGGGAATCCGGGAAAAACGTTTTGCACTGATCATCCGTATCTATGTATTTTTAGCCGTTATGGCAGAGGCACTGTTGGTATTCATCAATGTAAACCATCATAAGGGAATCTGGTGGAGTGCGATCACGGCAGGAGTATTTATTTACATTTATCTGATCATGAAGATCGGAATCCAAAACGATGCAGGCTACCGCAGTAAGATTATCCTTTTGACGATATTCAGTATCGGACTGCTCTTTCTGATTGATGAAGTGGCCGGTTATCGTGGCTGGTCTTTGAACTATGTCCTGCCGGCAGGCGTGATCATGCTGAATGTGGCAATCATACTTTTGATGATCGTCAACTGGAGGAACTGGCCGAGTTATCTGCTGTTTCAGCTTTTTTGCATTTTGTGCAGTATCTTTCCGATCATTTTATGGAAGAAGGATGTCATTACCAAACCGTTTTTAAGTGAGATCGCACTTGCTGTTTCGGTATTTTTGTTCCTCGGCACCTTTATCATTGGCGGAAGCCGTGCGAGAGCGGAATTGAAGAGGAGATTTCATGTTTAGGAAACTGAGGCGTAAGGAGTAAGAAGAAAATATGGCAGAAAGTATCAGAGGAAAAGTGATCCGCGATCTGATTGCCCGTTTTTCAAATGATCTGTTGATCGGCAAAAAGATAAAAAGCGGAGAGTTAAGAAAAAGAGCTGTGGATTTAGAACCGGAGTGGAAATGTCCGGAGCAGTTTACCAATACCATGATCCTTATGGAAAATTTTACCATGGAGCTGTTAGAGCCGGTGGAAAATGTGGGCAGCCGGGTGGTGCTGCAGCTTCATGGAGGCGGATATATTGCCACGATGAAGAATGCATACCGTTCGTTTGCGGCACTTTACAGTGAGTTGGGCGGCAACTGCCGTGTATTGACCATTGATTACCGGGTTGCACCGGAGCATCCGTATCCGGCGGCATTAGAGGATACGATCGCGGCATATCACTGGCTGTTAGAGCAGGGATATCCGGCAGAAAAAATTGTTGTGGCAGGAGATTCCGCCGGTGGCGGATTGGCATTGGCACTCTGCCTATGGCTGAAAAACCATAAAGAACCGCTGCCATCCGGTGTGATCGCCATGTCACCGTGGACAGATCTAACGATCAGCGGCGAATCAGTGGAAACAAACTTTGAGAAAGACCCATTGTTTGGAAAAACAAGGGACAGCATGTTATATAACAAGGACTATCTTGGAGAAAATGATCCGACAAATGAATATATTTCTCCCTTATTTGGTGATTATGAAGGATTTCCACCACTGCTGATACAGGTGGGTTCCTATGAAATGCTGTTAAGCGATTCGACCAGAGTTGCGAAAAAAGCAAAAGAAGCCGGAGGCAAAGTAAAACTTTCCATATATGAGGGAATGTTCCATGTGTTTCAAATGGCAATGCTGCTGATGCCGGAATCGAAGAAGGCATGGGCAGAGATCAAACGTTTTTTGCATTACTTAGATGCAGAAGAGAAAGAAGAGAATGAAATGCAGAACATAAGTAAAGAGGAAAAAGCATAGGATTCTACAGAAAGAAAAATACTGTGGAGTTATCATGAAAAAAGCTGCAAAATGGTTGTTATGTATCAATCTGCTGGCATGGACACTGCTGGCAGTTCAGGTTTTGACTGTAAACATGGAGCAAAGAGTCGCACAGAATACGGTTCCTGTTCAAAATGGAGATGTGCAGGCAAAAGGAGAGGACGCAGATGCAGTGAAAAAGAAGGTAGCGCTGACTTTTGATGATGGTCCTGATCCGGATTATACGGAGATGCTCTTAGACGGACTGAAAAAGAGAAATGTCAAGGCAACCTTTTTTTTGTTGGGAAAGCAGGCAGAAGCATATCCCGATATCGTAAAACGCATGCATAAAGAAGGGCATATGATAGGAAATCACTCCTATGACCATGTCAATCTAGCGAACCTTTCTAAAACGGATGCGGCAAAGCAGATCCGGATGACAAGTGAGGCAATCCATAAGATTACCGGAGAATATCCGCAGTATTTAAGGCCGCCGTTTGGAAATGAGCCACCGGAATGCAGTTGTGCGAAGAATATGATGACCGTGCTTTGGGACGTGGACCCGCTCGACTGGTGCTGCGGAAGTTCGTCTACCGTCATAGAAAAAGTAGTAAAAGCGGTGGAGGAAGATGATATCATTTTACTGCATGATGCATCGGAAAGCAGTGTGGAGGCGGCACTTGGGATCATTGATGCCTTAGAAAAACAGGGATATGAATTCGTTACCGTGGATGAGGTGATTTTTGAATAAAAATCCATAAAAATGAAATTTATATTGCTTCAACTTGCAAAATGATGTATATTTTATAAGGATAAGGGGATAAAAATGGATTTATTTGACTACATGAGAGAACAAAATATGCAAAATGAATCTCCGCTGGCAAATAGAATGCGACCAAAGACATTAGAGGAGGTGGTTGGACAGCAGCACATTATCGGAAAGGATAAGTTGCTTTACCGTGCGATTCGGGCAGACAAGTTGAGTTCCGTTATTTTCTACGGACCACCGGGTACCGGAAAGACCACACTTGCAAAGGTCATTGCGGGAGCAACGAAGGCAGAATTTGTGTCGATCAATGCAACTGCCGCCGGAAAAAAGGATATGGAGGCTGTGGTCGAACAGGCGAAGAACAGTCTTGGCATGTATGGAAGACGGACGATCCTTTTTATAGATGAGATCCATCGCTTTAACAAGGGACAGCAGGATTATCTGCTTCCGTTTGTCGAGGACGGTACGATCATCTTGATCGGGGCAACCACAGAGAACCCGTATTTTGAGGTAAATGGGGCACTGCTCTCAAGGTCAGTCATTTTTGAATTAAAGTCATTAGATAAAGAGGACATCCGCATACTTTTAAGACGTGCCGTAACCGATGAGGAACGGGGAATGGGTGCCTACCATGCCGTTTTAGAGCCGGATGCCGAGGATTTTTTAGCGGATATCAGTAATGGAGATGCAAGGGCAGCATTAACGGCAATAGAGCTTGGCGTACTGACCACGGAGCGGAGCGAGGACGGTAAGATCCACATTACTTTAGACGTAGCACAGGAATGTATACAGAAGCGGGCAGTGCGGTATGATAAAATGGGAGATCAGCACTATGATACGATCTCTGCATTTATCAAGAGTATCCGCGGTTCGGATCCGGATGCAGCCGTTTATTATCTCGCCAGAATGTTGTATGCAGGCGAAGATATCCGGTTTATTGCAAGGAGGATGATGATCAGTGCATCCGAGGATGTGGGAAATGCAGACCCGAATGCATTGAATGTGGCAGTTTCTGCAGCATTAGCAGTAGAGCGGATCGGGATGCCGGAGGCAAGGATCATTTTAGCACAGGCAGCTACTTATTTAGCATCGGCTCCAAAGAGTAATGCATCCTATTTAGCCGTTGACCGGGCAACCGAGTGCATGAAGCAGACGATGACTGCTCCGGTGCCGGTACATTTACAGGACGCCCATTATAAAGGAAGCGAAAAATTAGGACATGGTCTGGGTTATTTATATGCACATAATTACCCGAACCACTATGTAGAACAACAATATCTGCCGGATGCCTTAAAAGACGAGGTCTTTTATGAGCCGACAGAGATCGGTTATGAAAAACAGATCAAGGAGCATTTACAGTTTTTAAGAGGCAATCAGACAGAAAACTAATATGATAAAGCATGAAGGAGTTTAGGAGGAAATATGAAGTCTTATCAGGAAATGTCAAAAGAAGAGTTGTTACAGGAAAAAGAAAGTTTGAAAGCAGCGTATAAGGAATACCAGAAGATGGATCTGAGTCTGAACATGGCAAGAGGAAAACCGGCAGTCGAGCAGTTGGATATGGTCATGGATATTTTAGACGTACTGGATTCTAAGAGTGCGATGGTTGCAGAAAACGGAATTGATGTACGCAATTACGGTGAGATGGATGGTATTCCGGAAGCAAAAAAACTGATGGCAGATATGATGGGAACAAAAGCTGAGAATGTACTGGTATTTGGAAATGCAAGTCTTACGATCATGTATGATACCGTGTCACGTTCTATGACACATGGTGTCTGTGGAAGTACGCCTTGGTGTCATTTAGATAAGATTAAATTTCTCTGTCCTGTTCCGGGATATGACAGACATTTTGCGATTACCGAGCATTTTGGCATCGAAATGATCAATATCCCGATGACAGAAGACGGACCGGATATGGATATGGTAGAACAGTATGTCAATAATGATCCTTCCGTAAAAGGAATTTGGTGTGTGCCGAAATATTCCAATCCACAGGGTTATGTCTATTCCGATGAGACGGTAAAACGTTTCGCGGCGTTAAAACCGGCAGCAGAAGATTTCAGGATTTTCTGGGATAATTCCTATGTAGTACATCATTTATATGAGGACAGACAGGCAGAGCTTTTAGACATTATTTCAGAGTGTGAAAAAGCAGGAAATCCGGATATTGTCTATGAGTTTGCATCTACTTCTAAAGTGACCTTTGCGGGAGCAGGAATTGCAGCCATGGCATCTTCAAAAAAGAATCTGGATTTTATCAGAAAGAGTATGACCATTCAGACGATCGGTTATGACAAAGTCAACCAGTACCGTCATATAAAATATTTCAAGGATTTAGATGGCATCAAAGCAAAGATGAAACAGCATGCAGACATCCTGCGTCCGAAATTTGAAATGGTGGATGAGATCTTAACCAAAGAATTAGAAGGTCTTGGTATCGGAACCTGGACAAAACCTCTTGGCGGATATTTCATTACCTTTGAAACTTTAGAAGGCTGTGCAACTTCTGTGGTAAAAAAAGCAAAAGAGGCAGGCGTAGTCCTGACCGGAGCCGGAGCACCATTCCCATATGGAACCGATCCAAGAGATTTTGTGATCAGGATTGCACCGTCTTATCCGACTTTAGAGGAACTTCGTCAGGCAGCAGAAGTCTTTGTCCTCTGCGTTAAATTAGCTTCGGTAGAAAAATTATTAGAGGCATAAAAACTGCTACAACATCAGGGCAGCGTAAACATGTGATATAGAAACTTCATATAAATAAACAGGAAATAAGTGGCAGAATGTCAGAAATCCGCAGGTATGGTTATGGTAAGGGCTGTACTTTGCGGAAGGGATGTTCTGCCATCCTGCTTTTTTGATAAAGGATTTTCTATAAAAAAGACACATTCTGCTACAAAGTATGCCTATGAGAAAAATGCTCCGAAAGGTACAATACAGATAAATAACAAGGTGGAGGGCATATCATGTTAAAGATTAAAAATCTGACAAAAGTATATGGAGACAAAAAGGCAGTGGACAATCTGTCCTTACATATCCGGCCGGGAGAAATCTATGGATTTATCGGGCATAATGGTGCGGGGAAAACGACAACCATTAAATCCTGTTGTGGAATATTACAGTTTGAGGAAGGGGAAATCCTGATCGACGGAACCTCCGTAAAGGAACAGCCGCTTGCATGTAAAGCAAAGCCGGCATATATTCCGGACAATCCGGATCTGTACGACTTTATGACGGGGATACAGTTTTTAAATTTTGTGGCAGATATTTTTAAAGTGGGTGCGAAGGAACGTCAGGAGCGTATCCGCAAATATGCAGATATGTTTGAACTGACGGAGGATCTTGCACAGCCGATCTCTGCCTATTCCCATGGTATGAAGCAAAAACTGGCGATCATTTCCGCTCTTGTCCATGAGCCGAAGCTGATCATCATGGATGAACCTTTTGTGGGGCTTGATCCAAAGGCATCACATTTTTTGAAAACGACCATGCGGGAGCTTTGTGAATCCGGGACGGCAATCTTTTTTTCTACACATGTCTTGGAAGTGGCAGAAAAACTCTGTGACAAGATTGCCATTATCAAGGATGGAAAATTGATCAAATCCGGCACGATGGATGAAGTCAGAGGCGATGCTTCTTTAGAAGATGTATTTTTGGAATTGGAGGATGTGCAATGACAAAAACATTGATCAAAAAACAACTGATGGAAGTCTTTGCATGGCTTTATATGGCTCTGATGGGTATTGTCAGTGTGACCTTAGGAGTGTTCGGAAGTGTTTTTAACACATTTTCCACTCTGTATCAGGCAAAGGACAATGATCTTTTGTTTGCAATGCCGATCACTGAACGGAGTGTGCTGACAGCAAGGCTTTCCGGCGTTTATACGATGGGATTGATGTATGAGCTTTTTGTGTTAGGAAGTGATATGTACAGCGGGCTCCCGACGATTATTCCAAGTTTCATTGTGCTGACCATTCCGATGAACCTCCTTAAAAGCAGGAAGCGTGTTCGCCAGAGGGCTCCACGCTTCCGGGAGTTTCATCTCCATAGCCCAAAAAGAAACTTTTCATAATTGTCGGGAACTCGCTGGGATATAGGTTTTCTAATGCGGTTGGGGAGAGCAGTTCTATGTTGAGATTTTCGGACGGGTATTACAAGTAGAGTGATGCAGAGTAGGTATTGTATTGGATGTTACTTACATAGTATTGCCAATTTCCTTAACATTTCTAAAATATCGAATAATTCCATAAATATAATTCTTTTAGAAGTTGTTTTAGGATTTTCTATGTAGTACGCGACCTCGGCTATCCACACAGACAGTTGCGAGGCTTCCGTCGTGAGGAGCACACTGCCGCTCATGTTTTGT
>ERZ836877.4076-NODE-4076-length-15525-cov-3.937686_pt1 | contig 15525 bp, 9 predicted proteins | sample MGYA00519469_ERZ836877 | MGnify/ENA primary metagenome ERZ836877 (study PRJEB31850, sample SAMEA3708809) | human gut metagenome | biome: human gut; feature: human-associated habitat; material: faeces | place: China | collected 2014 ... | reverse complement strand
CGGCATGGGCGCCGACCTCTATGAGAGCTATTGCGGTTCGGTGCTCGCCACGGCGGCGCTGGGCGCGGCGGCGTTCGCCACGGCCGACGGCATGGCGATGCAGCTCAAGGCCGTGCTGGCGCCGATGCTGATCGCGGCCGTGGGGATCGTGCTCTCGATCATCGGCATCTTCCTCGTGCGAACCCGTGAGGGCGCCTCGATGCGCGAGCTGCTCCGCTCGCTGGGCGTGGGTGTCAATTTCAGTTCGCTGCTGATTGCCGGCGCGACGTTCGGTATCCTCTACCTGCTGGGAATCCAGAACTGGCTCGGGCTGTCGTGCTCGGTCATCACGGGGCTCGTCGCCGGTATCATCATCGGACAGGCTACCGAATATTACACTTCGCACTCCTATAAACCGACGCAGAAGATCGCCGGAAGCGCCCAGACCGGGCCGGCCACGGTCATCATCGCCGGGGTCGGGTCGGGCATGATCTCGACGGCCATCCCCGTCCTGACGATCGGTGCCGCGATTATCCTCGCCTATCTGTGCGCCATCGGCTTCGACATGGAGAATATGATGGCTCCGATGAACATGTCGCTGGGGCTCTACGGCATCGGCATCGCCGCCGTCGGTATGCTCTCGACGCTGGGCATCACGCTCGCCACGGACGCCTACGGCCCGATCGCTGACAATGCGGGCGGCAATGCCGAGATGAGCGGCCTCGGCCCCGAGGTGCGCAAGCGCACCGACGCGCTGGACGCGCTGGGCAATACGACCGCCGCCACGGGCAAAGGGTTCGCCATCGGATCCGCGGCGCTGACCGCACTGGCACTGCTGGCATCCTACATCGAGGAGATCCGTATCGGATTGCTGCACAACGGCATCACGATGCTTGACCTGCCCAACGGCACCTCGCAGCTGGTCGAGAAGGCTTCGATCCTCGATTTCATGGAGTATTACCAGGTCACGCTGATGAACCCGACGGTGCTGATCGGCATCTTCATCGGCGCCATGATGTCGTTCCTGTTCTGCGGCCTGACGATGAACGCCGTGGGACGTGCCGCCGAGAGCATGGTGAACGAGGTGCGCCGCCAGTTCCGCGAGATCAAGGGCATCCTCACGGGCGAAGGCACGCCGGACTATGCCCGCTGCGTGGAGATTTCGACCCGCGGTGCACAGCGCGAGATGATGTTCCCCAGCCTGCTGGCCATCGTCGTGCCGGTAGCCGTCGGTCTCGTGTTTGGCGTGGCCGGCGTGATGGGCCTGCTGGTCGGTGGCCTCAGCTCGGGTTTCGTGCTGGCCGTGTTCATGGCCAATGCGGGCGGCGCGTGGGACAATGCCAAGAAGATGGTCGAGGAGGGGCATTTCGGCGGCAAAGGCTCCGAATGCCACAAGGCCACCGTGGTGGGCGATACCGTCGGCGACCCGTTCAAGGACACTTCGGGCCCGTCGCTTAACATCCTTATCAAGCTGATGTCGATGGTTTCCATCGTCATGGCCGGGCTGACGGTGGCTTGCCACCTGTTCTGACCCATGTGACGATAAAGGCAATAAGAAAAGCCACCCGGGGAAGGTGGCTTTTTTTATGGCCTTGCAGCGGGGCTATTTCTTGCTCGCGCCGCTTTCGAGGATCGAGACGATGGAGTAGAGCGTGAAGCAGATGGCTCCGAAACCCGTCAGGACGCGTGCGGGGACGAAATATTTGGGTTCGGAGAGCGCCGCCTCGTAGAGGAATGCCGCGAGGAACAGGCAGGCCAGCGCCGTAAGCACCGGGATGATCGGGATGCGGTTGGCCAGCGGGAAATCGGCGTGCCAGATCTTTGCCAGCAGGATGACCTTGCTCGATATGCTCCAGCAGATCAGTGCCAGCCCTATGAGCACGAAGCCCACGAAGCTGATCGCCTCGCCCCGGAGCGTGAAGAGGAGGATCAGCCCCAGCACGAAGGCCAGGCCGCCCATCGCGAGCACCAGCCCCATCCACCGGCGGCGTTCCTCCATCGTGTAGCTGCCCCGTGCCTGGCGTGCGATACTGGCCACCAGCGCGATGAGCGACGTGCAGACACAGGCGATGCCGAACATGACGCTTCCCGCCACGATATGCGCCGGGAGCGTTCCCAGCGCGAAGAGCAGGATGCACCACACCCATGCCCCGGTGGCTATGGCCGACACGATGAAGATCAGCAGCGAACTTTGCCCGCGGGTGAAGCCTGCGGGGTTGACCGAGAAGGTGCTGTCGCCCGAGTTCTTGGGGATCAGGCTGAACCGCGTCGAGGAGGTGGCCGCCGTCGAGACGCACGCCGTGATGAACCCCAGCCCGCAGATTACATGCCCCGTGACGAGCGCCCCGGTCATGTGCGACTGGATGATGAAAAGCCCGCAGATGACCGTCATGGCGGCGACCGCATAGCCGATGGCCGGGAAAAGGTATTTCGCGGCGGCGGTATAGGTGCCGATGATCTGGCGGATGATGGTGGCGGCGGTGCAATAGAGCGCGATGCAGATCGAGCCCAGGAAAAAGAGCACGGGGCCTGCCGTGAGCCGCGAGGGGTCGTCGCCGGCGGCGAAAACGTAGGCGCCGTAGGCGAAACAGAAGGCTGCCATCGCAAGGGGAATGGCGCGGAAGAGGATGCTTATGCCATAGTTCATAATCGGAGTTTTTGTTATGCGCCAGCCTGCAAATCATGAACCAAACGAAAAAATGGCTATCTTTGCCCCATGGAAAATATCGTTTTCGACCTGGGCGGAGTACTTTTTGCCCGCGACAGAAGTAAGTGTACGCAAGAATTCCACGACTTTTTCAGTTTCATCCGTTCGGAGCCCATGCCGGCTTTCTGGGAGGATTACGACCGGGGCGTGCTGACGCTCGACGAGGTGACCGGCATCCTTTCCAGGGTCAACGCCTGCCCGCGTGCGAAATGCGAGGAGTACCTGCGCCTGTCGATCGACATGCAGGAACCCGTGAAGCCTACCGAACAGCTTGTCCGCGACCTGAAGGCCGCCGGCTACAAGTTGTATGTGCTTTCGAACATGTCGCGCGAGTTCATCGACTTCCTGCGCCGTTTCCCCGTCTACGGGCTTTTCGACGGTGAGGTGGTCTCCTGCGAGGAGGGCGTGGTGAAACCCGAGCCGGAAATCTACCGGCGACTGCTCGGCCGCTACGGACTCGATCCTGCGCAGACGCTCTTTATCGATGACCGCCCGGCCAATATCGCCGCCGCAGCGGCGCTGGGTATCCGCGGGCAGTTGTTCGACCATTCGGCGCCGGCCGCAACCTGCGACCTGCTGCGCCGCAGGCTGTTGCCCGAAATAGTAGGGTAGCAGCCCGAGACCATATCCGGGTACTCCGTCCGTATAGCCGTACCCGCAGGCCGTTCGCTCCGCCCGCACGAATCGTCGGCTTCCCCTTTTGCAGCGGTTTTCCCTGTCCCTTGATCCGATCCGTCCGATGATTGAAAAATAAAAAGGGCCACTCGTTAGAGCGGCCCTTTGCTTTGGATCGGATTCCGTTATTCGAAGTTGGCATCCTTCATCAGTTCATACTCCGGCGAGAGTGCGTACATGCGTACGTATTCGAACTTGCCGGTGTCGACGAGCTTGAACTCGAATGCGTGCGTCACCTTGCCCGTGCCCGAGCCGATGTGCTGCGTGTAGAGCATCATCTGTACGGTGTAGATCACGTCGATGCCGGAGATCATCTTGACATCGGGGTAGAGCGTACCCAGGGCGGCCGACATTACCTCGCCGAAACGCTTTTCGACTTCGTCGTAGAACGCCTGGTACGATGCGCGCATGGCGTCCTTGTCTTCCGACCCCCAGTTGTCGTAGGCTGATATGTCTTCACCGGCTTCGCTCCAGTAGTATTTCGGAAGCGTGTTGATACGCCAGTTCAGGTTGGTGTAGCTTGCCGCGCAACCGCTGTAATACTCCGCATCCGTGAGGCGGCTGCCGCTGCGGTTGTCCGTCGTATAGGCGGCGTCCTTGTTCTGGAGTACCCAGTCCACGCAAGCCTGGTAGAAGCTCTTGCTGTAAGCGCTGCGGTCGGGGGCCACGACGAGCGTCATGCTGGGGTCGAAGTTCCATTTGCCGCTGACCTTCTTGAACGGGCCGTCGAGCGTCTCGGTGTCCTCGGTCTTGATCCAGTCCGCACCGTCGTAAGTGTACTCGTCGGCGAAGAGCAGGGTTACCTTGTCCGTCGAGTCGTAGAAGTGGTATGCCACGTTCATCTTCTCCTCGGCCAGGGCGTAGGGATATTTGTACTTCAGGTAGAGGGGCAGGTAGGTGTCCTGCGAGAACGACGAACTGAAGTTGGGATTGGTGGCGCCCATCTGCGTGTAGTCCTCGGGGTTGACCATCGTGGTGTTTTCTGCGGCTGCCCACGACGTGCCGTCGAAGGTGTAAATCGCATAGCGGTTCTTGGTCACCGCGGCGCGGGTCATGCCGAAGGAAGCTGCCGAAGCATTGGCTGCCGGCTTGACAGAAGTGACCATCGTATTGAGGAACTTGCTGCCCGATACGCCGATCGCATAGCCTTCCACGACGACTTCCTGTCCGTCGAGTGCTGGGTCTACGGCGCCGTCCAGGACATACGAGAGGCTGCCTTGTGCCGTCAGCGCTTCGTCGTTGATGACGTTGTAGTAGTTGCCGTCAATTTTCAGCGTACCCGTGTAACGCACGTACTGCGCCGTGGTCAGCGTCAGGTAACCGTCCATGTCGGTACCGTCCATTTCGCGGATCGCGGGGTAGGTGAACTTATTGGCCTCGGTATTGAGTTTGGTGACGGTCGATGCCGGGAGGTACTGGTTCAGCCCGGCATAAGCCGAAGTGGTACCTTCCACGCTGACCAGATCGCCGATGGCATAGGTTCCGGTCGGGTCGGCATTGGTATAGATGAGGATCGACCCTGTGCCGTCGTTGATGAGGAAGCCGCGCTTGTAGGTCGCTGCGATCTGTCCCGTCACGCTGAACGTGCCGGGATCGGCCGATGCGACGACGCCCACGGGCGTGAATGCGGGCTGCGAACCCTCCTCGGCGATCGTGGCGACCATCATGTTGGCGAATTTGGGTGCGTCGCCGCTCTTGCTGACGGAGAAGAGGTAACCGGTCGCGGTGACCTTCTTACCGTCCAGGCTCTCGTCGATCTGCCCCTTGTTGGGGAAGGAGAGGCTGCCGGTGGCCGTCGCGGCACCGTCCACCTTGAGGTTGTAATAGTTGCCGCTGATCGAGAGCGTACCCGTCAGGCTGACGAATTTGATCGACGTTGCGGTCAGGTAGGCGTCGAGCTCGCTGCCCGACATGGCCTGTGCCGTGGGGAAGGCGAAATTCTTGGTTTTCTCCACGAGCGTGATCTCGGCCGTGTTGCCGAATTGCATGCCGCTGTTGTATTCCGTAACGGCACCCTTGACCTTCACTACATCGCCTAGCGAGTAGTTCGACGGGGCGTTCAGATATACCAGAATAGCCCCCGTGGTGTCGTCGACGATAAAGCCGCGGGCATAGGCAGCCGAAACGGTGCCCTGCACGGTATAGTCGCCGGGGGCAATGATTTCGCTGATCTTGTTGATGGTCTCGGGGATTTCGCCGCCTCCGGTCGAAGGCTCCTGCTCGGAGTAGGCGTATTCGGCGATGACGTAGTCGCCGGCCTCGGCGTTCTTGACGGCCTCCTTGAGGATGCGCGGCAGGTAGTTGGCTGCCGGCTTACCGGGTGTAAAGTAGTCGGCCGTGATATCCTCGCCCCAGGCTACCTCGTAGTCGGCGGCCTTGAGCTCGTAGGTCGAGGCGGAAGCGATGCCGGTGATGGCCTCGGATATCTCGCCGCGCTGGTTCTTATAGGTAACGGTGACAGTCGAGCCGTTCGAGAGGTAGCTGTCGTAACCTGCAGCCAGGAAGGCGGGCAGGTACGTCGTGGCAGAAGCGGCTTCGGAGAAACATTTTGCAGTGCCTACGGCGGCCAGGGCTGCCACTGCATCGGGCCCTGCGGCTTCGGCGATCGCCTTGTTGGCGGCGTTCGACGCGACGCTGGCGTAGTCGGCGTCGGTCATCGTGTATTTCAGCACCTGGACGTCGGTGATCTCCTTGTCGGGGTTGAACCCGTCCAGATACTCCTCGTTGTAATCGTCGACATTACAACCCCCCCCCACGAATGCTATCGTCGCAAGGGCCAGAAGGTATTTTACAATATGCTTGTTCATATGGTTCGCTGTAATTAGAAGTTAATTTTCAGTCTTACGGTATAGGTACGACCGAACGAGTACATTACGGCATATACGTTCTGCCAGATACCTTCGTCGGCTGCGGCGCACTGCGCGTCCATGATGTAGTTGTAGTCGTAGACGTTGTTCACGTTGCCGTAGATCGTGGCGCGTACGTTGCCGATCTTGAAGGCGTAGCTGGCCGAGAGGTCGAGCTGGTGTCCCCACGGAATTTTCCACGGGTCTTTCACGTCGACGGTCGAGTTACCGCTCAGGCTGGTCTGCGAACCGATGTAGAAGTCGGCGTAGTTGTTGCCGTAGGCGTTCCAGTCGGCGCTGACGCGCAGGCCCTTCATCGGGCGTACCGTGACGCCGAGGGCTCCGGTGGTCTGTGCCGAACCGCCGACCTTGATGCCTTTCTGCTTCAGGTTCAGCCATGCGTGGTCTTCAGCCATGATGCCCGAGGCGACCGTGCCGTCCAAAGCCTTGGTCAGGGGCTGCCCCTGCGTGTCGTAGATGTAGCCCTTCGAGTCGCTGTCCCACTGCCAGTCGCCCAGCGAAAGCATACCAGTCACGTCCAGCCAGCGGTTGGGGCGCAGTACGAAGTCCAGTTCGAGGCCCATGTGGCGTGCGTCCACACCCGAGAGGTTCACGCGGGCGTAGTCGCCGTTGGCCATCGAGCTGGAACGTACGACCGACTTGTCCATCCAGAGCGTGTAGTAACCGTTCAGGTTGACCGAAAGGATGCCCGAGCGGAACCCGTAGCCTACCTCGGCCGAGAAGACCTTTTCGTTCAGCGGGTCGGGGTTCTTGGCGTTACTCGTGGTGCTCTGCAGGAACGCGCCGCCCGAGAAGAACGGGGCGCGGCTGATGTAGCCCAGGTTGGCGAACACGTTGTGTTTCTCGTTGATGTTGTAGTTGGCGCCTCCCTTGACCGTGTAACCGATGAAGTTCACGTGCTCGGACTCGGCGTGTGCGGCGTCGTAGTAGAAGCGGTCGTAGCGCCAGTAGCCGGTGTTGGAAACCGAACCCGATACGAAGGCGTTGAGGTTTTTCTTCGTCCACTCCAGCTGGGCGAATACGCCTTCCTGGTGTACGTGGCCGTCGTAGTCGCGGTAAACCTTGTCGCCGACCTGTAATTTCTGGTATTTCCAGTTGGGATCGGCTGCGGCGGCGTTCTGCTCGGGCTTGACGTTCTTGCGGCTGTCGTCGTCGATGTAGTACTTACCGTCGTAGAGGTCGATGATCTCGTTGTTGTGCTCGCCGATGTAGTAGCGCACGTCGATACCGGCCGACAGTTCGAGCGACTTGGAGATCTGGTTGGTGTAGGTCGAGAGCAGTCCGTACCACATGTGGTTGTTGTTGCTCTTCGACATGATCATGCGCGAACCGTCGGGGCTGGCGGCGTTCATCTCCTGGATCTTGTCGTAGGCGAACGTGCCGTCGGGGTTGCGGAAGGTGGTGTTCAGCACGCCGTAGTTGGTACCTTTCCACATGTTGCGGTCTGCCGAGGTGCGGCCCTGGCCCGAGTAGCCGCTGCCGCGTCCGATCGACATGTAGAGCGCCGTCGAGAGCGACGACTTGTAGTCGATCTGCCACTGGTGGTTCAGCGAGATCTGGGGCTTGTGGTATTCGTTGAAGTGCGAGTAGCGCTGCCTGCCGTTCTTGTCGAAACCGTACTCGGCGTTGTAGCGGTACATGTCCTTTTCGCCCATGAAGTTCTTGGCCTTCTGCCACTCCTCGATCTTCAGTCCGTCGTCGAGGGCATGGCGCTGCGCGTGCTTCTGCGGGGCGCCGAAGGCGGTCAGCGACAACTGGTGGCGGTCATTGATGCGCTTCGAGATGTTGACGAACCAGTTGTAGCCTTCGAAGTTGGTTCCCTGGATGTAACCGTCGCCCCAGCGCTTCGCGCCGAGTACCGACAGTGCCCAGCCGCTCTTCGTGAGGCCCGTCGAGAGGCTGAACGAAAGGCTGTAAAGGCCATCGTTACCTACGCCGAACGAGAACGTGCCGCCCTGCTTGGCCTCGATGCCGTTGGTCACGATGTTGACCGAACCGCCGACCGAGGGAGACGAGATTTTCGAGGCGCCCAGGCCGCGCTGGGTCTGCATGCTGCGCGTCACGTCCGAGAGGCCGGCCCAGTTCGACCAGTATACGCCGCCCCACTCCATATCGTTCACGGGGACGCCGTTGACCATCACGGCCACGTTGGCCGCCTGGAAACCGCGCATGTTGATCTTCGAGTCGCCGAAGCCGCCGCCGTCCTTGGTCACGTAGACGCCCGGCGTCGATTTCAGGATTTCGGGGAACTCCTGTCCGCCGAGTTTGTAGCTGATCTCCTCGGCGTTGACCGTCGATACGGCTACCGGGGTTTTGCGCTGCACGGCCACCGACTGCATGACGATGACATCCTGCAATGCCACGGCGTCGGGCTCCATCTGGATGATGCCCAGGCGTGCGTTCGGGCCCGTGACGGGTTTTTTGGTCGGGACGTAGCCCACGTAGCTGATCTCGATCTCCTTGGCATCGGTCTTCAGCGTGAAGTTGCCGTCGACGTCGGTGCTGACACCCTGCGATGTGCCGGGTACGGTCACAGAGGCACCGATCAGCGGTGCGCCGGTCTCATCTACGATTTTACCCGTAACTGCCGATTGCGCGACAGCGGCGGACACTCCGAACAGAATCAGGGCGGCCGTCATGAGGAAATGTTGTAAATGTTTTCTCATACTTTTTAATGGATTAGTAAATAAAAGAGTGTAATGGATATTTCGGTTTCTTCATTTCTGGGTGTCGCGATCCGCGGCACTAATATCGGGGATTTCTCCGCTTCCGCCGGCGGGATGGTTGGAATTTCACAGGATTTTAACCCCCGGCAACCTTTCGGGAAGGCTTTGTGATACATAAAATACTGGGGTTTGTATAAAGTTGCGAGGGATACTCCGCGTGTGAGATACCCCTCGTCGTTGCGTATCGCCGGCCGTGCCCGGCGATAGCCGATATCCGGTTTGCATACCTTCTCCCGCACCGTATCGGTGATGCAGGGTGCCGGTGGAAACCGTTATTTCCATAAAGCCGTCCATAATTTGCTTATACAAATTTAAACCAAATATTTCACAGCCGCAACAGAACACCGCAAATTTTGTTCAAATATTTTTCAACCTGTTGACGGGCACTGCCTTGCACGTGCGGCACGTTCCTTGTGCAGCTGACTCGCATGCAGGCTTTCAAGGAACTATACTGGCGTTATTCGCTTTTCGTGTTGATCCTCGGACTGGGGGTCACGATCTTCATCGAGCTGACCCCGTTTTTGGGCGGGGTGCTGGGTGCCATGACGATCTACGTGCTGCTCCGGCGGCAGATGCATTACCTCACGGCCTGCCGCAAATGGCGGCGCAGCCTGGCCGCGTCGCTGCTGCTGGGCGAGGCGGTGCTGTGTTTCCTGGTGCCAATCAGCCTGATCGTCTGGATGGTCGTCAACCAGGTGCAGGACATCGCCCTCGCGCCCGAGTCGGTCGTCGAGCCGCTCAAGCACATCGCTGCGCTGATCCACGACAAGACGGGATACAACCTCTGGCAGGAGAAGAACATCACGTCGCTCGTGGGCGTGATCCCCCGGCTGGGGCAGTGGGTGCTGGGCAGCATCATGGATTTCGGCATCAACATCATCGTGCTGCTGTTCGTGCTCTATTTCATGCTCATCGGCGGCCTGCGCATGGAAGGCTACTGCCGCGAGATACTGCCTTTCAACCGGGACGTGGGCAGCAGCGTCATGCGCGAGGTGCACATGATCGTCCGTTCGAATGCCATCGGCATCCCCCTGCTGGCCGTCGTGCAGGGCGTCGTGGCGTTCGTGGGCTACCTGGTCTTCAACGCCCCGAGCCCGCTGTTCTGGGGCGTGCTGACCTGTTTCGCAACGATCATCCCCATCTTCGGGACGGCGCTCATATGGCTGCCGCTTGCGGGTTACATGGCGCTGACGGGCGACTGGGGGCCGGCCATCGGGCTGCTCCTCTACGGCGGGCTGGTCGTGACGCACGTGGACAACGTCGTGCGGTTCATCATGCAGAAGAAGATGGCCGATACGCATCCGCTGGTGACGATCTTCGGCGTTTTCATCGGGCTGTCGCTCTTCGGGTTCATGGGGGTGATTTTCGGGCCGCTGATGCTGGAGATGTTCGTCTTCTGCGTCAATATCTTCAAGAAGAAGTACCTCGACGGGACGTCGTACAAGCAGTTGTTCGTCCCCGAGCAGGATATTCAGGCGTAGCCCGCCGGGCGCTTCCGGGCGGGGCGCTTTTACGAAAAGTAACCGTTTCCGGTGTTTTTTGTGAAAAATCCCTGTAAAATGGTTGGAATTTCAAATTGTTTATTATCTTTGTTATTGGAATAACAGTAAAAGCGGCAACAAGAACCCTTAATCAAAAATATCACAATGGCGAGAAATCTCAAAATCAGAGACCTTACGTTGCGCGACGGACAGCAGTCCTCGTTCGCGACGCGCATGTCGCAGGCACAGGTAGACCGTTGCCTGCCCTTCTACAAGGATGCAAATTTCTATGCGATGGAGGTCTGGGGCGGTGCCGTACCCGACTCGGTGATGCGTTATCTCAACGAGAACCCGTGGACGCGCCTGGAGACGATCTACAAGGCTGTGGGCAAGGTGTCGAAGCTCACGGCGCTTTCGCGCGGCCGTAACCTGTTCGGCTACGCGCCTTACCCCGACGACGTGATCGACGGCTTCTGCCGCAACGCGATCGAAAGCGGGCTGGGCATCATGCGTATCTTCGATGCCCTGAACGACGTGGACAACGTGAAATCGACGATCAAATACGTCAAGCAGTACGGCGGCATCGCCGACTGCGCCGTATGTTATACGGTCGACCCGAAATATCCCGAACCCTCCTTCATGCAGCGCCTGATGGGCAAGAAGCGGCCGCAGCCCGTCTTCACGGATGCCTATTTCCTCGACAAGGCCAAACAGATGGCCGCACTGGGCGCCGACATGATCACCATCAAGGACATGTCGGGCCTGATCCCGCCGCGCCGTGTCGCCACGCTGGTCAAGCTGTTCAAGAAGAACATCTCGATTCCGGTCGATTTCCATACCCACTGTACCCCCGGCTACGGCCTGGCTTCGATGCTCGCGGCCATCGTGGCCGGCGTCGACATCGTCGATACCAACTGCTGGTATTTCGCCGAAGGCACGGGTGCCCCGGCCATCGAGCTGGTACACGTCTTCTGCAAGAAGCTCGGCGTTGATACCGGTGTGAACATGGAGGCCGTGGCCAAGATCAATACCCAGCTGCGCGAGATCCGCAAGGAGCTCAACCAGTCGGTATTCGGCGCGGACAAATCCGAGCCCAAGGCGTTCAACCCGCTGACCGACAAGCTGCCCGCCGAGATCGACGCCCTGTTCGACAAGGCTATTGCGGCCGCCAAAGCCGACGATGAGGACGCTACGATCGACGCCTGCCGCAAGATCGAGGCCTATTTCGGGTTCCCGGCTCCCAACGAACTGGTGCAAAAGGCCGAGATCCCCGGCGGCATGTACTCGAACATGGTCGCCCAGCTCAAGCAGCTCAAGGCCGAGGAGATCCTGCCCCGCGCCATGGAGCTGATCCCTTCGGTGCGCCTGGCCGCGGGTCTGCCGCCGCTGGTGACCCCCACCTCGCAGATCGTGGGTGCGCAGGCCGTCAACTGCGCCCTCGACGAGAAGGCCGGACGTCCGATGTACACCAACAAGTCGTCGCAGTTCGTGGGCCTCGTGAAGGGCGAGTACGGCAAGACGCCGGTGAAGATCGACCCCGAGTTCCGGTTCAAGATCTGCGGCGTGCGCGAGGAGACTCCTTACGACACCTCGAAATACCAGATGCAGCCCAATCCCGAGCTTCCCGAAGCCGGAGGCGTGAAGCTCGCCGCCGATGAAAAGGAGGTGCTGCTGCTGGAGTTGTTCCCGCTGGTCGCCAAGACGTTCCTGGCCAATATGAAGGTGAAGGCCTACGAGGCTTCGAAGCCGGCCGAACCTGCCGCCAAGGCCGGGGAGACGCCCGCCGGAGAGACGCAGGCCGTGATCACGGGCAACGTCGTGACGGCTCCGCTGCCGGGCCGCATCATCGAACTCAAAGTGAAGGTCGGCGACGCGGTGAAGGCCGGACAGGAGGTCGCCGTTCTCGAAGCGATGAAGATGGAGAACGCCATCACGAGCGATTTCGCCGGTACGGTCAAGCAGATTCTGGTCCGTCAGGGGCAGACCGTGGCTACCGACGCCGTTCTGATGGAGATCGAATAACACGATCCATTTTTTCCGGACGCCATTCCGTCCGCAGCGCCCGGTGCGTTGCGGGCGGAACTTTTTTTCGGAGGCTTCGGTCGTGATCCCGGACGCTTCCGCGACGATGCTGCCTGCCGCATTGCAGTACGCTGCCCCGAGCGCATCGGCCGCCGCGCCCAGGCGCGGACCGGGGCTTGCCGGGGATGTGGAGGACGCCTTGCGGGCCTTGCTTCCGATGCTGCGCGAACGTTCCGACCGGACGTTCTTCCGACCGCCGGCTGAAAATCTGCGGCGTCTTGTGCGACGACATGACCGTCGCGCCCGTGGCGACGGCCACGAGCAATCTGAAACACCTCCGCGAACTGGTCTGACCGGTGCGGCGAGGCTACTCTTCCGGCGTGGGGGCTTCGTCCGTCCGGTCGGTGTAGAGAATTCCGTCGAGATGGTCTGTTTCGTGCTGGAAGATTACGGCCGTGAATCCGTCGATCGTCTCCGTTTTTTCGGCGAACCGCTCGTCGCGGTAGCGCAATACGATCCGCTGCGCCCGCACCACCGTGCCCGCTAATCCCGGAATCGAGAGACATCCTTCCCGTCCCGGGGCGGTTTCGGCCGACGATTCGACGATCTCCGGGTTCAGGTAGAATTCGAACGGCTCTCCGGGCTTGTCGAAACGCTGCACGGCGATCATCCGCCGGAGAATCCCCACCTGCGGGGCGGCAATGCCTACGCCCGTGTTCTGCGGGTCCTGCACCGTCGCGAGCATCCTGCGGCGCAGGACGGCGTAGTCGTCCGTCCGCAGCATCCGCCCGGTCACCGGAGCGGCCTTTTGACGCAGGACGAGCGAGTCGGCCGGGTTTCCGACGGTCAGTATGCGCATGATTTCTCCCTTCCCGGCGTGAATGGTCTCCTCCTCTGCGGCGCTGAACCCTCCGGAGCATCCGGTGAACGCCAGCGTTGCGGCCGCGCAGGCCGCCAGTATCGTTTTCTTTTCCATGATAGCCGCTGTTTCTGTGAATAGGCTTTTTTCCCGGTAATTCGCCCGGTTTTTCCGGATAACGAAAAAACGGAGATCGTTTAGACCTCCGTTTCCTTCCGTAGCGGGTCCGAGACTTGAACTCGGGATGTTTGAGTTTATATATCAATAAGTTATACTCGTTTCTGCGTGGGAAAGTATTCCAGCCGACATTATTTAATTCAATATTTGAACAGGTTAACCCCACCATTTCAGCAGGTATCCGAAGAATACCTTGTAGAATAGCCGTATCATATCCAAACGGTCTTTACTCGACAAACCATCTGTACTCGGGTTCGCCTGTAAGTGCCTTAGCCACACCTTCCGTGAATACCATCGCATTCCGGCTTCTTGCGAGGAACGAATCGATGTAGCTGGACTTATTGGCCCCGGTAAAGAGGTTAAACACTCTCCATAGGTCAATCTCTCGCCGCTTATCGCATGCAAACGCCGTATCGTTGTAATAGGCCCTTGCGATGGTGTTCAGATGGCAGTCCGTGAATTCGAACTCCGGGAGCTGCTTACGTTGAGCAGGCGGGAGGAACTGATACAACCGAGCCTTTCCCACCATCTGCGCGAACTGACTTTCCGACATGGAGGTATCGAGCAACGCCCGCATCCGCTCCAAATGCCGCTTGGCATTGTAGCTCACGATCAGCTCCGTAATCTTGGCTGTCAACTCCTGCGTGTTCGTCACCCGCATCTCTCCGGCCAGTCCGTCCGTGGCCACACACATATTGCAACACACCATGTTCTTGAACCCGATAAAGACTTTGAATTTCTCGAAGCCTTTCTTACTGTAAAGGTTCTCCTGGTTATAGGCCCTTACACCTCCTACGGTCAGGTTGAGCCGGCATCCGTCGATAACCTCCGTTACGGCGGGTATCTCGATGCAGAACATCATCCGCTCGTAATAGATGGTCTTGTCCTCGTCGGTAAGGTCCTTTACGGCCTTGTGGATGGCTTCGGGAGTCCGTCCCTTGACGATATGGCTCACCCGTATTTCAGGCTCCTCTACCGTACAGCTTCGGAACATCCGCTGCGCACATTCCCACATGGTTTCGATGAACTGATTGTGCGAGATGGTCACCTCGTTATCCTTGGAGAACACCGGGGTAATGCAGTCGTTCTGGAGGTGGCTGAGTGTAACAGCCTTGGTATTGGCCTCGATGAAAGGCTTGCGGGGCTGTTCTGCGGGAGTTTCCCGGAACGGGGATTCCTCTTCCTCCTCGAATGAGGGCGAGGGGATAATCAGCTGTGTTGCGTCCCGTGCATCTTCACGGAGCGTAAAGGGCAGTACGCTGTTACTGTGCGATTCTGCCCGCAGGATAGCTTGTTCCATAGTTTGCGGAGGGTTGGGTTTGACATTGGTTGCACCAGTCGAGAATCTGCATCCCGACTTGTTCTGTAAGCGGAAACTCCGCCTTTCCGGCGAAAAGCTCCGTGCGGTCCTTGGAAGCCAGCGCATAATGTTTCATGTTGACATCGAATACGATGGTGAACTCGTAGTCTACATTATCCCGCTGTACGGCTTTAAGACCCACTTTCTCGGGGATCATCTTCCCGTTGCGCTCGTTGAGCACGTACTCCTGCTTGCTCCGCATCGTACAGATCACATGGCACGAGGAGTTCAGAATCCGCTGGATAAAGGCATTCTGCCGGGGCGTGACTTTGGCCCAGTTGGCAAAGGAGTTGCCTTGCAGATTGGCGTGGAAATCCAGCAGGTAATCCCAGCAATGCGAGATACTGTCGATGATGATTACTTCCATGCCTGCGCTTTCGCAGATACCGATGGCATCGATGTATTTCTCCGGGTTGTAGGGTTCCGAGAGGGAGAGTACGTTGTAGGCTCCCAGATGGGCATAGAGGTCTGCACTGCCGTTCTCGGTGTCGATAACGGCGATTTTAGTCCAGTCGGAAGCCATACCGCAGGCCAGCAGCAGGCTGGAATAGGTCTTGCCCGAACCCGATGCCCCTTGCAGGGCCAGCCGCATCTTGGCTGCCCGGCGTTGTGAATGTCGTAATTGCATAGATAAATGGTTATTTGATATGGGAATGATTATAGTACGGTGAT
>ERZ836877.4067-NODE-4067-length-15556-cov-3.020128_pt1 | contig 15556 bp, 8 predicted proteins | sample MGYA00519469_ERZ836877 | MGnify/ENA primary metagenome ERZ836877 (study PRJEB31850, sample SAMEA3708809) | human gut metagenome | biome: human gut; feature: human-associated habitat; material: faeces | place: China | collected 2014 ... | reverse complement strand
GGAGGATCTTGCCGGTACCTTCGACGGGCAGTCGGGGACTGTGAATCTTTTCTGGTCTGCTCCCGACATGACAGCAGCACCGCGTGTGACCGACGATTTCGAGAATTACAATCCCTTCCTGATCTCCGGTTTCGGCGACTGGATGACAGTGGACGTGGACAACCAGTCTACCATATATTTCCAGAATGTACCCCTCTGGCCCAACTGCACCATGCCGCAGGCGTTTATAGTGTTCAATCCGAAGAAAGCCGGTCTTGATCCCGACAATAACCCGGATGACGGCATGTTCGAGACATATAGTGGCGACCAGATGCTGATCTCGTTCGCTTCCTCAGCTCCCAACAACGATGACTGGCTCATCTCACCACGTCTGAGCGGCAACGCACAGGATATTTCGTTCATGATCTGCAGCCTTACCACCTATTCCGGTCCCGAAACATATGAGTTTTATGTATGCGACGGCGATTTCCGCGAGAGCATCTCAGATTTCAGACTGCTTCCGGATGTAGGCGGTGAAGTCGGAGAGGCGTGGGAGAAGGTAACAGTCAGCCTGCCCGAAGGTGTGCGCTATTTCGCTATACGCTGCACATCGGCCGACAAATGGGGCCTCTGCATCGATGACGTCACCTATACTCCCGCCGCAGCCGAAAATCTCGAACTCCGCGGCTACGACGTATACTGCAACGGAACCAAGCTGAATGATGCTCCTTTGACCGAGACCTCTTTCACACACACGGGCGTCGATGCTTCGAAGCAGTACAGCTATAATGTGGTCTGCGTATATGATCTTGGCCGCTCGAACCCGTCGAACGAGTTCGTGGCAGGCAGCGGAGGCATCGCGTCTGTTGACGGCGACAATGTCACAGTACGCACCCTCCCCGGCGAGATCGTGATTTCCGGAGCCGCCGGCGAGGAATATTCGGTAGCCAATGTGGCGGGTGTAGTGTCGGAAGCCGGCAACGCGGCGGCCGAGCAGCATGTTTCAGTCGCTTCCGGCTTCTACATCGTGAGCGTGGGCAACCGTACGTATAAGCTCCATGTAAAATAAATTAAGCGACCGGTTGAAATTATCAGCCCTGATTTCGACCGGCCGCTGATAAAATCCTTATTGTAAATCAGATAATTACTTATGGAATTAAGACAGATATTCGCGGCGATGGCCATAGCCTCCTCTCTGGGAGCCGCCGCAGTAGAGACAGTGACAGTCACAGAGGCGGGACAGCTCGCGGGCGCAATCACGGAGGAACTGAAATACACAGTGGCCGAGCTGAAAGTCTCAGGCCCGATCAACGGTGAGGATATAGGATTTCTCCGCGAGATGGCCGGTGTGGCGCTTGACGACTATGATACCCCCACAGAGGGAGTTCTTGTGAGCCTTGACCTTTCCGATGCCACGATAGTTGCCGGCGGCAAGTACCTGACAAAAAAATATGAGGTAGGTACGGCCAAAGACAACACCATCGGCGAGAACATGTGGCGTAACGCCAAGCTGACCCAGATCGTGCTCCCGACGACAACAACCACCATCGGCGCTACCGCATTTCTGGGTTCGGCACTGACTTCAATGAGTGTTCCCGAAGGGGTAACCAGTATCGGCGGCATGTGTTTTACCAACTGTTCGGCTCTCGCATCCATAGATCTGGCGCCGTCGGTAACCTCCATCGGTTCCAACTGCTTTGAGAACTGCAAGGAGCTGACATATGTCAAACTCTCTGAGATCACCACACTTCAGGACAATACTTTTTCGGGATGCGACAAGCTGACGGAAATCGACCTTCCGGCTACTGTCACCACCATGGGTTATTCAACCCCGCTCCCATCTGTTCTTGAGATTCTCCGCATACAGGCTACCACACCTCCCGCGGCAACGGCCGAGAGCCGTTGGGGCGGATCGTTCCGCAACATTGACAAAGACAAATGTGTGGTGTATGTCCCTGCCGGAAAAATCGATGCGTACAAAAAAGCCGAAGGATGGAATGAGTTTAAAAATTTCCAGGAGATAGTGGAGCATGAGATCCGCACCGAGATCGATGCAACCCTCACTGTGGCCGGCACTCTCGGTGAATATGTGACCGAAGATGATATTGCGACAGTCAAAAAACTGAAAATATCAGGGCCGGTGAATGGTACAGACCTCCGTCTGATACGTGCAATGGCCGGTAAGGACGAGCGTTGGAACGACACCGACGGTGTTCTGACAGATATCGACATGACAGACGCCGTGATGGTGGAGGGTGGCGACAACATATGTGTCCCGCTCGGAATGGAGACAACTCCCAACCCAGTGTGGATAGTGGCACGTGCCGATGCGCTTCCTGAAGAACTGTTCTCACATACGACAATTGAAACAGTAAAACTGCCCCTTTCACTCAAGATGATCTATTCATCTTTCTCTGACGCCACACATCTTGGCGGCCATATCGTTGTTCCGGAAGGGGTGGAGGTTCTCGGTGAATGGGCTTTCTCCAACACCCGCATAACCGGCATCACTCTCCCGTCCACATTGCATAATATTGAGGGAAGTCCATACGGATTCAACAATCTCGCTATATGCGCGCATGCATTCCAGAACTGTGAGAGCCTGACATCCATCGAGCTGCCGGCAGGTGTAACAATAATCAAGGATTCCACTTTCGAGGGATGTGCGAGCCTTACCGAGTTCCATCTTCCTGTAACTGTAGAGAAGCTTTGCAACCGTGCGTTCGCAGGCTCGGGTATCAGGGATTTCTATGTGGAGACGGTAGAGCCTGTGAAGGCGGAATACAAGACTTTCGACGGCTTCGATGTTGAGACCTGTATTCTCCATGTGCCTGCACATTCCGCCGCCAATTACCGCGCCGCGGCTGAATGGTGTGACTTCGTGAATATCGTGGAAGGGGAAGCTACTGCCGCAGAGCTTATCCTTACAACTGCCGCAGACGATTTCTCCGGTGTGACTGTGACGGTTGACGACAAGGCAGTAGAGCTTGCGGGTACATCCGTTAGCCTGGAGGCTGAAGTCGGCTCTGTAGTGGTTATCTCACCCGCTGACTTTGCCGTGATCTCTTCCGTGACTGCCGAGGGGGCTGCGGTAGAAAGTCTTGAGGATGGCAGTTTCCGCGTTGTCATCACTTCCGAAGAGGCTTCGGTAGGCATAGACTGGATTACCGCTACCGTAAAAGTGGCCACGTTGCCGAGCTACAGCGACGGTGTTGTCACCGGACATCTGCTCCTGAGCTATGACGGTGTTACAGCCGAGAGCATCAGCCTGCCACTTGGCGCAACTCTCACTTTTGTGGCTGAGGCTGAGGAAGGATATAAATTTGACCATGTGACCCGTGTTACCGACGGTTCGGATGACAGCATCAGCGCCGGCGACAGCTACACCGCCGTGCGTGCCGACATGGACGAGGAGGTTCTGTTCAAGGCCGTTTTCACCAAAATTGAATCAGGCATATCTTCTGTCGTAGCTGACCTCGAGGCTGATACCGCGGTCAGCGTAATGACACCGGCCGGAGTATGCGTTATGACCGCAACTGCCTCAACGCTTGATCTGGGCGGTCTGCCCGCCGGCATATATATCGTGACCGGAGGTGGCAAAACCGTCAAGGTTGTCCGTTGATCCAATTTGAGATTTCCCGCCGGGAGCGGATGCTTTCAGTTCCGTTTCCGGCGGTATATAAAAACAGCACATATCAGGCGCATTTGCCTGCATATGTGCTGTTTGTTTATGGCACTGTCCGTTCACGGACTGTAATATTTTATTTTCTGACTTTGTCGGGGTTTTTGGCAATGAATTCCTTCCATGATTTTGGTCCGGCGGAAGGAATGGGACGCGAGGTCTCGTAGAAATGGCAGAGTGCGGCGGCGAGCGCGTCTGTGGCGTCAAGTTCGGGTAGAAGCTGCTCGCGGGGGATGTTCAGAATGCGGCGCAACATTTCCTGCACCTGCTCTTTTGACGCGGCTCCGTTGCCCGTAATGGCCATCTTGATTTTTCGTGGCTCATATTCCGTTATGGGGACATCATGGGTGAGGGCGGCCGCCATGGCCACTCCCTGCGCGCGTCCGAGTTTCAGCATCGATTGCACGTTTTTGCCGAAGAACGGTGCCTCTATGGCCATTTCGTCGGGGAGATACTGGTTTATGAGGCTCTGCACGCCGTCGAAAATGCGGCGCAGACGCAGGTAGTGTGTCTCGAATTTGTTGAGTTTTATGACCCCCATCGCGAGCATGGAGGGGCGTTTGCCCATCACCCGCAGTATGCCGTATCCCATCACGTTGGTGCCCGGGTCAATGCCGATGATTATGCGCTCGGCGTCGGTAGATATAGCTGGCATCTGTCAGAGATCGAGAACTTCCATGTATGTGGTGAAGTGCAGTGCCAGGTTGGGCCAGCGTGCCGAAAGGTCATCTTTCAGAAGGGCGGCTGTCTCGTCGTGCCACCGTTCAGCGGCATCCTTGTCTTCCGCTGTCATCTGTACGGCAATGCTTTCCGTTTCCGGTTCGAGGCGGGTGAGCACCCGCGCTATGGTCGGTTCGCCGAAGATTTCCGATGCTTTTACCGAAGGGATGTACACGGTGCGCACCCAGTGAAGGAAATCCGGTTCTATCGAGGTGTGTACCACAAACGTGGTATTGAGTATTGTTTTCATTATATCTGTAAGGTGGATATTGTGGTGGGTTTACTGCTTGCGTGCGTGACGGCGCAAGGCTCTCCACATGAATTTGAAATGTCTCAGGACTGTGGGAACGGTGCCGTAGTAATAACACATGATGCGGAACCGCTCCATGAGCGATTTGCGGTGGTTGCTTGTGGTAGCGCCTTCGTTGAGATAGTCCACCATCACCTCTGGAAACAGCACATTGTTCCGAGAGTGCTGAAGCACGCGGATGCACCAGTCGTAGTCGGCCGAGAAGCGGTATCTGAGATCATACTGGTCAGTAAGTCGCCGCAGGGCCACGAATGCCTGGTGGCATACGAGCATGCCGTCGGCGAAACTTTCGTAGGTGAGTGTCTCGGGGGCGGTGAGATGGCGGCTTCCCACACGCCGGCGCTCCTTGTCCACGAGGTCTGTCTGGCCATATACAACTCCGGGGAAATCGTTTTCCAGAATAAGGTCGGCCACGGCCGCGAGTGTGTCGGGGGCATGGAACGTGTCGCCTGCATTGAGAAACACCACATAGTCCCCCTCGGCTTCGGCAAGCCCTTTGTTCATGGCGTCGTAAATGCCTTTGTCGGGTGCGGAGAGGAAGCGGATGTTGGGATTCCGGCAACTTTCCACCACTTTCGGGGTGTCGTCGGTTGACGCGCCGTCGATTACGAGATGCTCGTAATGGGGAAAGGTCTGCGAGGCTACGCTTTGCAGTGTGACGGCAAGGTTCTCGGCCGCGTTGTAGGTAACTGTGATCACGGATACCAGTGGGCGGCAGGTGTCATTTGAAGTGGTGTACATCGTAGGAGGTGTGTGGTTGTTTATAAGCAAAGATAGTGAAATCATGCAATTGCACAAAATAATTCAGCTACTTGTTTGCAACTCCAGAGGCTAACAAGTGTGAAAAAAGGTGATTATTGGTTCTGGTTTGTGGGGAATGTGCTATCTTTGCATTGAAATAGACACAATGCCGGGTTGAAGCGGCGGTGTCTGTGCGGCTTTACGGAAAGCGAGTCTCCCGTAGAGCCGCGTAAACTGCTTTTATCACCGATTATTTGCGACGCTCTCAGCTATATATAATCATCCTGTTTGTGCTTTGCTTCGTCTCGGGCAATCTTTTGTCGAGGGACGGGGTGGCTGTGTCGCATGATCTGCCTGCGGCTGAGGCGCCTGGGCCTGACACCGTGGCGCCGCGGGACGCGGGGATCCTACCCGTAGACAGCGCTACGGATGCGGCAGTTTCCCCGGTGGCTGCTGACAGCTCCTTTACAGCAGGCGACAGTGTGCCGGCGCGCAGATCGCGCATCCGCCGCGACAAGGTGGATCTTGACGCACAGGTGGTGTTCTCGTCGAAAGACTCCATGGTTCTTGTGGGGGGGCGCACCACATACATGTATGGTGACGCCTCGGTGGACTACGGCGAGCTGAAACTGCAGGCAGCCGAGATTGAGCTTGACCTCAACAAAAGCGAGGTATATGCCTGCGGACGTGAGGACAGTGTCGGCGACATGGTTGGCGAGCCGGTGTTCGAGGAGGGGGGAACTTCCTATGAATCAGGCACCATGCGTTATAATTTCAAGAGCAAGCGCGGTTACATAACCAATGTGGTGACACAGCAGGGGGAGGGGTATCTCACCGGCGGACAGACCAAGAAGACCGACGAGGACGACTACTACATCCAGAACGCCAAATATACCACATGCGACAACCATGACGATCCCCACTTCTATCTGCAGCTTACCCGCGCCAAGATGAAGCCTAAGAAGAATATCGTCACGGGACCGGCGTATATGGTGCTTGCGGGTCTTCCGCTGCCTCTGGCCGTGCCGTTCGGTTATTTCCCGTTCTCCGACAAATATGCCTCGGGAGTGATCGTGCCTACATTCGGCGACGACTACAACCGCGGGTTCTATCTGAGCGACGGCGGCTACTATTTCGCCATCAACGACATGATAGATCTGGCGCTTACCGGGGAGATATACACCAAAGGCTCGTGGGGCCTGTCAGCGCAGTCCACATACCGCAAGCGCTATAAATTCAACGGAAATTTCAGTATCAACTATCTTAAGAGTATCTACGGGGAAAAGAGCGATCCCGATTACTCCACCTCCACCAACTTCCAGGTGATATGGAGCCATACGCAGGATGCCAAAGCCAATCCCAACATGAACCTTTCGGCGTCGGTGAACTTCACCACGTCGGGATATTCGCGAAACAGTGTCAACTCGTACTATTCGCCGTCGTTCACGGAAAACACCAAATCGTCTACCGTGAACCTCAGCTACCGTTTCCCGAACTCAAAATGGTCTCTCTCCACGTCGCTTAACGTGTCGCAGCGCACGCAAGACTCCACTCTGTCTGTTTCGTTCCCGAACATCAACATTACCATGTCGCAGACCTTCCCCTTCAAGCGCAAGCATGCCGTGGGAGCCGAAAAATGGTATGAGAAGATACGCATGTCCTACTCCGGACAGTTCCAGAACTCGCTTACAGCGCAACAGAACGTGTTTTTCAAGAAGTCGCTCATAAAGGACTGGCGCAACGGCATGAAGCACAGCATACCTATCTCGGCGACATTCCCGCTGCTCACGTATATCAACGTCACCCCATCTATAAGCCTCACAGACCGCATGTACACACAGAAAGTGCGGCGGCAATGGGATCCGGCGGCATCGGCCGAGGTGGCCGACACCACATACAGTTTCTATAACGTATGGGACTTCAACGCATCCATATCGCTCGATACGAAGATCTACGGTTTCTGGCAGCCTCTCGGTTTCCTTGGCAAAAAGGTGAAGATGATACGCCACGTGCTCACCCCCACGGTCTCCTTTTCGGGGGCGCCTGACTTCTCGTCGTCGTTCTTCGGATATTACGGCACATACAGTTATACTGACCAGCAGGGCAATCTTCAGCAGAAGAAATATTCCTATTTCCCATCGGCGCTATACGGCGTGCCGGGAGCCGGCCGCAGTGGTACCGTTTCGGTCTCCCTTGCCAACAACCTGGAGATGAAGGTAAAGAGCGACAACGACTCCATCGGGGAAAAGAAGATATCGCTCATAGAGAACTTCTCGGTGTCACAGAGCTATAATTTCGCGGCCGATTCGCTGAACTGGAGCAATATCAATACCTCGATACTGCTTCGCCTTACCCGTCAGTTCAATCTCAATCTGTCGGCCACATGGGATGTGTACACCTATCAGCTCAATGCCTCGGGAAATCCCGTGCGTGTCAACATCCCCCGCTGGAAGGCCGGGAAAGGTATCGGACGTCTCTCCTCCACAGGCACCTCGTTCAGCTACTCAATCAACAACGAAACTTTCAAGAAGAAAAAGGACAAGGACAGCAAAGGGGATAACGGCAGTCAGAATAGCTCCCTCAACAATCCGCCTGACGACGACGGGCAGGAGAATGACGACGGGCACGGGCACGGCAAGGACGACCTGGTGCTCACGCCGGAAGGCTATGTGCCGTGGGAAGTGCCGTGGAGCATCAGCTTCAACTACTCGATCAATTACAGCTACGGGGCGTTTAACAAGAAAAAGATGGAGTATGACGGGAAGATAACGCAGAATCTCAGTCTTTCCGGCAATATCCGTCCTACCAAGAACTGGGAGTTCTCGGCAAGCTGTTCATATAATTTCGATCTGAAAAAGATCGCGTATATGAATCTCAACATCTCGCGCGACCTACACTGCTTCACCATGCGTGCGAGCGTGATCCCAGTCGGTCCATACAAGTCGTATAATTTCCATATCTCCGTGAAGTCGGCGCTTCTGTCAGACCTCAAATATGACAAGCGCTCCTCCTATTCCAACGGCGTCAAGTGGTATTAAACACCCTCTAAGTCCGCATTTAGCGCCGCGCGAGGCATAAGAGGCATAACAATGTAAAAAACGGCGATGCACCCAATCGGTGGGTATGCATCGCCGTTGTATGTATGTCTGTTACTTAATGCTTATATGGGGGTCAAAAATAGAAATTGACGTTTTTGGGGTAGAAGAGCATCCCTGAGCCAACCTCCTGCGCAACGCTTTCGCCCATTGAATTGGCTACGATAGCGAGTGCGAAACGGAGCGCCGATGAGGGTCCGTTTGCCGTGATCAGTCTGTCAAGGGCGATGACGGGCGCGTCGCGGCGCACGGCATCAGTCATTCTGTCCTCAAAGCCGGGATAGCAGGTGGCTTCCTTGCCGTCGAGGATCCCGAGCGGTGCGAGCACCACGGCAGGGGCGGCACATATGGCGGCAATCTTGCCTGACTGTGCCTGGTTTATCAGCAATGTGTTCAGCGGGCCGAACTTCGAGAGATTCTCGGCACCGGGCATTCCGCCGGGTATGATGAGCCATTCCGGAGTGATGAAATCGACTTCGTGGTAAAGAAGGTCGGCCTTTACTGGGATGCCGTGTGCTCCGGTGACATTGTGTTCAGAGGTGATCGAAACGGTTTTGACATCCATGCCTGCGCGGCGCATTACGTCCAATACCGTGAGGGCTTCTATCTCTTCAAAGCCCGCTGCCAGGAAAATATAAGAAGTGTTCATGTCGATTGAGGTTTGTCAGGTTTGTAGGTCGGTTCGTAACTCTGAATAGTGAGACTGCTTTTTAGGTCTCTTGCTTTGGGTTTTTATTTAAAATGTGGTTGGTAAGATATGATTATATGATTTGTGATGATTGATATTCAATCCGTCGGAATGTTAAACGCAAAGAAAGCGTATAAAGTTCATTAAAGCAAACATTTTCTCCACTTTTTTAATCATTAGCCGGAAAGATTTCCTGGGATAATAGATTTTTCAGACAATTAGTTGAAAATAATATGCCTTTTATCTTGCGGGGCATCGCTGTAAAAAATCTTAATATGTTCAGAAATGTTAAATAACATATTCCTCAACGAAAAATTTAGTGTAAATTTTGCTCTGACGAAATTTATAGTTTAAATTTGCGGCGTCATCGGAATCTGCGGCATGCGGATCTGTAAAAACTTTAAAACCGTTTCTCTTATGAAAATTATTGGTCAATCAAATACATTCTCGGTATCGGCCAAAGCGATGGGATTTCTGACAATAATGCTTGCTGCCCTGGTCATGGCGCCGGCGGGAATGTGCGCTGCTGCGAAGTATCAGGTCAAGGGGGAGGTGGTGGACTCCGCCGGCGTGGCCGAGGTGTACGCCACCTTAAGGATATTCTCCGCAGCCGACAGTGTGAAGCCGGTGGTGCTCGGCACGACAGACGAGAATGGATTGATCAGCCAGACACTCCCCTCGGCGGGTGAATACCGCCTCTCGGTGGCTTCTGTAGGCAAACAGCCGTTTGAAAAAACATTTGCGGTAAGTGCGTCAGAGCCGCTCGCCGATCTGGGACGCCTTGTCCTCAATGAGAATGTGACGGAGCTTGGCCAGGTGGAGGTTGTGGCGCAGAGGCCGCTTGTGGTGCGTGAGATCGACCGCCTTGGTTACGATGTGAAGGCCGATCCAGAGGCAGAGACCTCCACGCTGCGTGAGATCCTGCGCAAGGTGCCTCTGGTGTCAGTGGATGAGGAGGGAAACATAAAGGTCAAGGGATCTGCGGATTTCAAGATCTACAAGAACGGCCGCCCCAACAATTCCTTCACCAAAAACGCAAAGGATATCTTTGCCGCCATACCGGCATCGTCAATAAAGAAGATTGAGGTCATAACGGAACCCGGGGCGCGTGAGGATGCCGAGGGTGTCGGGGCGATACTCAACATAGTCACTGATTCCGATACGGCACTCAACGGTGTGGTGGGAACCGTGAACATGTATGCCGACAACAATTCCTATATTCCCAGTCCGTCACTGTGGCTTTCCACACAGATTGACAAGGTGACTATGTCTGTGAACGGGGGATATAACCGCACGCCGAAAGGGAATGATTCCAAATCGTGGTCCAACCAGTACACGGATTATAAGGAGACCGGAAACCGATATGAGGCGGAGACATACTCCCAGTACCCCCAGAACTCCGGATGGGTCGGTTTCGAGAGCAGCTGGGAGCCTGACACGCTGAATCTGTTTACCGTGGAGGCGAACGGATGGTTCTGGAGCCCGCTTGACCAGGAGACGGCAAGTTCGGTGCGCATGCTCGGCCCTGCCGGGGCAGACGGCACACGCCCGTTGCTCTACGGTTACAACAGCACCTCACGGCCTGTAGGCAACAACAGGAATATCTATTTCGACGGATCGGCCAATTACCAGCGTTCCACCGGAAGGAAAAATGAGACACTCACGCTCAGTTACCGCATATCCACCAACAGCGGCAAAAACAACAGCGAAACACAGTATCACGACATGATCGACTGCGGTTTCGGGTATACGGGGCACCGTTTCGACACAAAGCAGGATTTCATAGAACAGACCGTGCAGGCCGACTGGAGCCGTCCCTACGGCAGCAAGCATAAACTTGACATAGGAGCCAAAGGGGTGTTCAGAAGCAACCATGCCATAAGTTCGCGTGAATATTTCGGCGCCGATATGGGGAGCAACGACGATTTCACACACCGCACCACCATAGCGGCCGCATATGCCGATTATCGCCTTGTACTGGGGAAATGGAACTTCCGCGCAGGTCTCAGATATGAATATTCATATCTCAGCGCTCACTTCAGGAAGCAGGCTGAGAACCGCCCCGATTTCTCTTCGCACCTCAACGATCTTGTGCCTAATGTGGCCGTGTCGTGGAACATCAACGATGCCAATGGCCTGAAGATGAGTTTCAGCCGCAATATCCGGCGCCCGGGTATCAATTTCCTCGATCCCTCGCGCTCGGAGACACCGACATCGGTGAGCTATGGCAATCCCGATCTGGGAAGTGTGGTATACAACAATCTTTCGTTCAATTACTCGCTGATCAAAAACAAGTTCAATCTCGATTTCAATCTGGGTGGCACCCTGGTTGACAATTCGCTCCAGAATGTACGCTGGATAGATGATCAGGAGCGCGTGGTAAGCACCTATGCCAACATAGGCAAGATGCGGAGCATGAACATGTCGGTCTATTTCCAGTGGAGCATTGACAGCAAGACACGATGGATGTTCAATCTCTGGGGAGGATATACCTATATCCGTCAACCGGTGGAGCTTGACGAGGCGGGGAGACAGATGGAGAGGTCGCGTGCGCGCTGGGCTGTGAATCCGTGGACACGCATAAGCCGCGACCTGCCCTGGAAACTCGAGCTGTCGGTGAGCGGATACTGGTGGAGCGGAGGTCTGAGCGACGTGTATTCATACCAGGATCCCGGTGTTCCCGGCTATAATATCTCGCTTGTGCGTAAGTTCCTGAAAGACGACAGGCTTACTGTGAGGCTGAACGTCAACAGACCTTTTGGCCCCAACAGCATACACACCGACTATCATACGTATAACCCGCAGTACACAACCCACTCGGAGACGATCAACCGCTCGGGCAGGTATGTGGGGATCAGCTTCAATTTCCGTTTCGGCTCGCTGAACGCTCAGGTGAAGAAGACCTCGGCCTCCATAAGCAACGACGACCTCCAGGGCCAGGGGCGCGGGGGAGGCAAATGATCCTACCGTTTGCCGCCGGCGACGACAAATGTATAGTCTCCTGATCCAAGTTCGGCTGCGGTGCTTCCGGCGCCGGTGCTTTTGAATTCAGGCAACCTGATCGACAGCGGTGTCATGCAGCTTACGTCGGAAGGCGTGCAATCGGGCAGGATAACCGTGGCACTGGTGTTTGCCGGAATGGTGAAACTGTAGGTGGTGCGCCCTTTCTCCTTTTTCCATGATGATTTTATCTCCCCCTTGATGGAGTCGTAGCTCCCTTCCGCCCATGTGAGCCCCCCTCCCGGAAGCGGCCGCAATGTGAAATGGGCATACCCGGGCGCGTCGGGATCGGGATTTATCCCGAGGATATTGCGGTACATCCATTCCGCCACGGCGCCGAAAGCCACATGGTCGAGTGAATTCATGGCCGGGTTCTGGAATCCGTGTCCCGGAATCCATGCGTCCCACCGTTCCCACACTGTGGTGGCACCGTTGTTCACTATATACAGCCACGAGGGGAAGCGTGTTGACATCAGCAGTCTGTAGGCTACGTCGGCGCGCCCGAAATCCACAAGCAGCTGCATCATCATCGGGGTGGAAATGAAGCCGGTGGATATGCGGTAGTCATATTCCTCTATGCATCTGAGCAGATGTGCGAAACTTTTCTCGCGCATGTCGTCGGGTATTAGGTCGTAGAAGAGCGATATGGAGTATGCTCCCTGTGTGTCACCCTCCACCTTTCCGTCGGGGCTTACGAATGCCCGGTTAAACTCTGCCGTGATGCTGTCTGCGAGGGTGGCATATTTTGCCTGGTCCTCCCCGCGGTGCAGCACGCGGGCTATGTCGGAGAGGAGCCGCGTGGAGTATGCGAGGAATGCTGTGGCGAACAGGTCGTCGGGAGTGGCGCCTCGGGTGGTGTCGAAGTCGGGATCGGGCGGAGAGGCGATGGTGTTGGCGTTGAGCCAGTCGCCGTTGTGGTTATGGCGCACTTTCCATATCAGGCCGGGATTCTCGCGCACGGTGGCGTCGATGTGGGTTTTCATTTCGTCGTACAGCACTTCCAGGGCGCGTATGTCGCCGTAGTTCTCATACATGCGCCATGGGATTATGAAGGCGGCCTCGCACCATCCTGGTGCACCTATCCAGCCATCCCAGTACCCCTTGTGCCGCAGCGACGGGATCATTGACATGAACTGGCCGTTGGGTGCCGTGTCTTTCATGTCGTAAAGATATTTGGTAAGGAACGCTCCCATGCCGCTGTTGAAGATGGCGGTCTGTGCGAATATCTGTATGTCGCCCATGGCTCCGGTGCGTTCGTCGCGTGACGGATTGTCGGTGAGCACGCTGAACATATTGTTGCGTTGGGTCCACATGATATTGTCGAAAAGTTTGTTGAGCTTCCCGTCGGAACATCTGAATGTCCCGGCCTGCGGTACGGATGATGACACGGCGACTGCACTGATCATCTCCGGAAGGAGTTCACCTTTCATTCCTGACAGTTCGGCATACTGGAATCCGTGGTATGTGAATGTCGGTTCAAATGTGTCGTCACCTCCCGAGAGTATGAACCGGTCGGTGGCTTTTGCATATCCGAGGCTCTGGGTATAGAGCGAGCCGTCGTCGTTTAGCCATTCCCCGTGGCGCAGGGTCAGTGTGTCCCCTTTTTCCCCTTTTATGTGGAGGAGGCAATGGCCTGCGATGTTCTGGCCGAAATCGATCATGAATTTGTCTCCCCGCTTCCATATTCTTACCGGACTGAGGGTGGCATGCGCCTTTATTGGCTCATTGGGCTGAGGCACCAGTGTGGTGTGGACGCTAGTGTCGGCATATGCATGGTTCCAGTCGGAGTCGTCGAATCCCGCACTCTGCCATCCCTGCGGTATCATGGTGGCGTCGGTTGTCTGTCCGGCGAAGTTGTCGGCGCAGCATATATATCCCTCCCGGTTTATCTTCCATGAGCTGTCGGTGGGTATCACTATGGTGCTCCCGTCGTTAAGTTCTATGTGTAGCTGTGCTATCAGTCGTCGGTCCTGTGCGTAGAAACCGCGGTGGGGGAAACTGCGCATCCATTTTACTCCCGCCAGACGTCCCAGCGCCCATCCGTCGGCGAGGGTGGCGCATATCGCATTCCCCCCTTGTGCTATGTGTGTGGTCACGTCGTATGTCTGGTATTGCACATGGTCGGAATAGTCGGTCCATTCCGGCGCCTGCAGCCGGTCGCCGATGCGATGGCCGTTTATCCATATCTCGTAATACCCGATGGCAGAGGCGTAGAGGGTGGCTCTTTTTATACCAGAGGGGAGGGAGAACTGTCTGCGCAGAAGGGGGGAGGGGAGTACCGGGGGATTTTCCCATCGCCAGGTATCGAAATCGCTGTCGGCATGGTGTGCGCCCACATATCCGGTATATTCGCGCAGGGCGGTGTCCGGAGTGTCGCCGATCCATCCGGCTTCCCATTGTCTCAGGCCGGTGCCCCACATGGCAGGTATGCTCCAGTCTGACATCTCTCCACGGTTGTTCCACACGCGCACTTTCCAGTAGCAGCGCGTATGGCTCCCGGGATCGGTTCCGTTATATTCCACCTGTGCCGATTGTGGCGACTCGATCTTGCCGCTGTCCCATATGTCGGCTTCGCCGGCTTGGAGTTTCTCAGGGGAGGAGGCCACGATGATGCGATATGCGGTCTGTGTCAGGTTGTGGCGTGAGTGGCGGTCGTCGGTGATTTTCCATGCCAGACGCGGGTGCCGCGCCTCCACGCTCAGTGGGTCTGTAAGATATTCGCATGTCAGCCCCGATACCATCAAGTGTGGTGTCGGAGTTGCATCCTTGCAGAAAGCGCCCAGTGCGATAGCGGGCAGAAGGCAGATGGTTATGAGGCGGTTCATGACAGATTGGTTAAGATCGGAAACTTGGTAGTCGGCCGGGGGCGAGTTCCCCCGGGCGCATATGCAAAGATAATTAAATTCCCCCGACTCGCGGATATATTCTGCTTATACGCAATGTTGTGTGGGGAAAAAAGGAAAGGCGCCGTGCCAGAGGTCTGACACAGCGCCTTTGTTTTATGGATAATTCCTATATGATAGGTGATTAGCCGTTGATCTTAACCATCTTGGCGATGAGGTCGAGCACTTTGTTAGAGTAGCCGATCTCATTGTCGTACCAGCTGACAACCTTAACGAAGGTCGGGGTGAGCTGGATACCAGCCTTGGCGTCAAAGATAGAAGTGCGGGTGTCGCCGAGGAAGTCGCTTGAAACAACTGCGTCTTCGGTGTAGCCGAGGATGCCTTTGAGTTCGCCTTCAGAAGCCTCTTTCATAGCTGCGCAGATTTCTGCGTAGGTAGCGGGCTTAGCGAGGTTAACGGTGAGGTCAACAACAGATACGTCGAGGGTGGGGACACGCA
>ERZ836877.4057-NODE-4057-length-15580-cov-3.413720_pt1 | contig 15580 bp, 8 predicted proteins | sample MGYA00519469_ERZ836877 | MGnify/ENA primary metagenome ERZ836877 (study PRJEB31850, sample SAMEA3708809) | human gut metagenome | biome: human gut; feature: human-associated habitat; material: faeces | place: China | collected 2014 ... | reverse complement strand
CCAGAGCACTGATGTCGTCGAGTTCGACAACACTGAACTTACCTTTGCGCTCGAACTCCCCAACCCCGAGAATCTCCGTGTCAAATATGAATGGACTTTCCCGGAAGGAACAGTTGATGCTGCCGGTAATCCGGTGACCACATTTGTCGGTTATGCTAATGCCGATGGCTCTGTAGACTATCCCGAACCTGTCAAGTTCAAGAATATCGGCTCGCAGCGTATTGATATTAATACATGGTTTGATGTTGATGGCGTGCCCCGTCAGTTGGATCCTACATACCTCAATGTTCAGGTCGGCTGCAGCGAACCTGCTCCCACTCTTTACTACGCACAGCGTGGCGGCAACATCAAGGCCCTCAAAATTGTCGATAATCTTCCGGCTGGTACAAAGGTACTTCCGTTTGATATGGGTGTGGCATCGGGCTCCACGGTCTTCAACCTCGTTTATGCCGATGTGCCTGAAACTAACGACGAAGGCGAAACCACAAATGCCGGCTGGATTTATATACTTGACGCAGGCAAACAGTATTATTATGTTAATGATGAAAATGGCGTTCTCGGTGATGGTAAGATTACGGCCATGCGTACAAACGGCACAAATGTAAATACAGTTATTACCAACGTCGGCGGAGCTGCTTTCAATGACCCCTTCAGAGGTGTGGCTTACAATGGCTACATATATTACTCTGACCGTAACACAGGTTTCTCAAGCGTACCTCTTACTGCCCGTGGTGAAGTCGAAGGCAAAAACTCTGACAACAACCGTGCAAGCTATGTCATGGTCAACAATCTGGTTCCCTACTATGGCCGCGGCATCAGTTACGGTGCCATCACCAACGGCATCTGCCGCGACAAGGCCGGTTACTGGTGGGTAGGCAAGAGCTTCAACGGTATCGGTATCTTCCGTTTTAAAGATTCGGATATTTATCCTACGCAGAAAGATGCCGAAAAGGCACAGCTGCCCGCACCCATTGTGCTTGAAAACGTGCGCCTCTCGACTTTCGCTATCGACGAAGCACACAACCGCCTCTTCGGCTGGCGTGTCGTGCCTAATCCCGGCTTTATCGAGTGCCCGCTTCCCGCTCTTGGCGCTACTGTCACAGACAAGGAGATCACCAAGTATATCGCCATGGATGCCGATCCTATCAACTCGACCGACTCTGAGGGCGTATATACCACACAGTTTGCCGTCGATTCTGAAAGCGGCAAGGTCTACTTCTGCTATCGTCCTGCCGGTGCTGACGCTACCGGTGTTCATGCAGGTATCGTGGTCTATGATCCCGCTACACAGAAGATGTCGAACTACGGTGAGACAAGCGACCTCGGCACAGGTATAGTGCTCAACCCCAACAAGACCAAACTCTTCTGATCCTCTGCTAAGGGTCATACCTGAAATACCTGAGGCAGCCTTGCATATAAAGTTATATGTAGAGGCTGCCTCAGTAGCTTTTAAACTCTAACACCATAACACGAAATGATCAAGAAAATATGCGCGGCCTTATGTGCCGCAGCCGTTGTCATGATTCCTGATGCAGCCGTCGCCAAGGAACATTCGCGCGAGCACAGGGCTGTCTACATGACTCCTTTCCTCCGCAACAACTGGCCTTCGGGTGCCGTGACCTCTGCCAACGAAGCGTCGACGAAGTCGATTCTCGAAAACCGCATGAAAAAGTTCAAGGCTCAGAATATCAATGCTGTATACTATCATGCACGTGTCAACTGCGGCACGACCTATAAATCGCAGTATGAGCCGTGGTCAAGCACCGTCAGCACGGCCTACGGCGTCGAACCTGCGTATGACGTCTTCGGTTTCCTCGTCGACTGCGCCCACCGCAACGGCATCGAGGTCTATGCCTGGGTCAATCCCTTCCGCTACCGGCAGGAATACGGTCATGGCAGCGACCCTCTGAGCTATGAGAATTCTCATCCCGACTGGCTTCTCGAGCAACCCAAGGAGGCTATTCTCAATCCCGCTCTGCCCGAAGTCCAGCAGCGCATCGTCGACGTCTGCAAGGAGATTGTCGCCAACTATGATGTCGACGGTCTGGTCTTCGACGACTATTTCTATACCAACACGACGCCCGAAAACCTTGACGCTGCGCAATATCAGGCCTACAAGGCTGCCGGCGGCGAACTCGATCAGGCTGCCTGGCGACGCGAAAACGTCAATAAACTGGTCGCCCGCGTGAATAAGGAAATCAAGGAGCTGAAGCCATATGTTGTCTTCGGCATCGCTCCCGCCGGTGTCGCATGTCCCGAAGATACGGAAGAAAAATATGGCCTGCCCTATATAAAAGGCGACTGGCAGTACAAAAACATTCATGCCGATCCTCTTACATGGCTTAACGAGAAATCGCTCGACTTTATCTCGCCGCAGATCTACTGGCCCGGCGCACAGTTCGAGGAGCTCGTCCCCTGGTGGCAGCGCGCCGCCGATAAGTTCGAGCGCCATTTTTACCTCTCGACAGACATATCTGATATCGGCAAGACATACAGCACCCAGACTTTCGTCGACGAGGTCGAAATCATGCGAGCCACATCGCATCTCGACCAGGGCGGCAGCGCTTTCTTCCAGTATGACAAATGGGTCAATAACTATGAGACATACGAAGGCGCGCGCCGTACATTCGGCGACAATATGGCCTTTGCTGTCTTCCAGAACAAGGTGCTCACGCCCCTGCGTCCGTGGAACAATGAAATCAAACCCGTCATGACCGCCAATGTACGCGTCGACGGTAAGACTCTGCGCTGGGATGCAGTCGAAGGCATGCGTTATACAGTCTACGCCGTGCCCGAATCGATGGCTGACGAAAAATTTGACTGCCGCCGCGAATATCTCGACGGCGTAAGCTATACCAACAGCTACGACATACCGTCAGACAAGACAAGCGGCTACCGCTGGGCTGTGGCCGTCTACGACCGTTACGGCAACGAATATTCGCCTCTGTTCGCCGGTGCCGTTGCCGGCACATCGCAGCCGGCCGTTCTGACTTATCCCGCCGACGGCCAGACGGCGCTCGATCTTTTCGACTTCACCTGGACCGGTGATGCAGGCCGTTATGTCGTCGAAGTCGCCCGCGACAACGCGTTCAGCGACATCATCGGCTGGATTGAAACCAGAGAGCCCCGGGCGTCGTCGACATCGATACCCGGCATTGTTGACGGCGGCACGTATTACTGGCGCGTCGCATCCTATCGCGCCAATGCCCGGCAGGCGATGTCTGACGCACGTTCGTTTGTCGCCGGCAGAGTGATGATGACATCTCCCGACGCCAACGCCACAGGCCTTTCACTCACGCCGACATTCACATGGACCAAAGCTGTCGATGGCAGCAGCTATCGCCTCGAGATCGGCCGAGACAGTCAGTTTAAAGACGTGGTGTATAGCGCCGAAACCCCTTCGGACAAGCTGACGCTGCCCGCCCTGACCCTAATGAGCGGCCGCACATATTATGCTCGTGTCGTGGCATCGCACGAGGGCGTCGAATCAGCTTCTGACGCTGTCGCTTTCAGCACTCTCGACCGCAGCGACTATGCGGCTCCGGTCTTCGTCAATCCGGCATCGCAGAATCTCACTCTCCACTGTGACGACATAGTCGAGATTGCTCCCTGGGACGGCATGAGCCACGTAACGGTATATCTCAGCGCCTCAGAGACATTCCCGGCCCGCTCGAGCGCAACGATGACTATCGACGGTTTCGGAGTCAAAGGCAAAGCTCTCGGCGAAATGAAACTCAGCAGCAAGCCTCTGGTCGACGGCAAGACATACTATCTCCGTGCCCGTGGCTCATATTACCTCACGACATCGAGCGCTGTACAGTATACACCCTATTGCGAACCCGTCGCCTTCGTCTATTCATCGGCGGCAGGCGTCGGTGACATCGTGGCAGACGGCGGCAGGACATACGTCGACGCCGACGCCACTCTGCATATTGCCGGTCATGCCGAAAGCGTCGAGATATTCGCTGCGTCAGGCGCTCTCGTGAAGGCTGTGAGCAATCCCGGCGCGACCGTGTCGCTCGCGGCCCTGCCTGCCGGCGTCTATGTCATCAGAGTCACCGGCGAGAACACTTCGGCTCTCAAATGGGTTAAATAACAGTAACCACATTTAAAAATTGATTTGGAAATGAATAAAATTTCAGGATTTGTCCCATCACTGCTGGTCGCCGTCGCCATTGTCGTGCTCGGTCTGTGTCTCAAGGCCGGCATCGACGGTTTCAGCCACCGCGACCGTGCCGTCACAGTCCGCGGCCTATGCGAGAAAGAAGTCATGGCAAACAAAGTGACCTGGCCTATCGTCACCAAGGAAATGGGTAACGAACTCCCGGCCATATATGACAAGATACAGCGCAACAACGACGCCATTCTTGCGTTTCTCAAAGACAACGGCATCGAAGACAGCGAGATATCAGTCAATCCGCCCGCCGTCAACGACCGCATGGCCAACAACTATTCGAGCGAGAACGTCCGCTATCGCTACAACGTCACGAATGTCATCGTCGTCACCTCGTCGAAGGTCGACAAGATCAGAAAACTCATCGAGGCCCAGACTCAGCTGCTCAAACAGGGTATTGCCGTGGCCGAAGACTATGAGTATCAGACCACTTATGAGTATACCGACCTCAACTCCATCAAGCCCGAGATGATAGCCGAGGCCACACGCAACGCCCGCGAGGCCGCCAACAAATTTGCCGCCGACTCAGACAGCCGTCTCGGCAAAATCAAGACCGCCACACAGGGCCAGTTCTCGATTACCGACCGCGACCAGTATACTCCCTATATCAAAAACATCCGCATCGTCACCTACATCGACTACTATCTCGAAGACTGACACCGCAGAGTTATTTGAAAAACAAATTAAAGCCGCAGAATTTGTAAATAGCTAATTCTGCGGCTTTTGTGTTATAAGCTTTTAGCTTCTCAAGCTATCTCAAGATAAACTACTGTCAAGGTAAAAATAATTGATCTGCAGTAATTTGATTTATAATTTCATCGGAGTTTTGATTCCTTACTACACCGTTAGATGTTATCAGGACTGCTTCGACATATTTTTTAGTTGGGGTATATTGACGTATTACGCTTAGTTTCGTCCTGATGTTTTTTAATGCGGTTGTAGTCATTGTATATCCATCAGGCGCATATTTCATTTCGCATACATTAATCACATTGTCTGCCCTGTCGATTAGTAGATCAATTTGTACGCCCGGATGATATTCGTTTCCTTTAATACGCCATGAAAATATATTTGCCATAATGCCTGTTATGCCAAGGGCAGCCTTTAGCTGTCTGGTATGTAGCAGGCATACTCTTTCAAAAGACAATCCGCACCAGGTATTGTATGTCGGTGTCCTCATAAGCCTCATCCAGTAATCCTCGTCAGCATTATGGGAATTTTTGACAAATTGAAAGTAAAACAGAGAATAGCAATCTACGAGTTGATATAATGCATCCCTGATTTTTTTGTCTATGTGGCAATATTTTCTGATAAACCCACATTCAATCAGGTCTTCAAGAATCTGACTCAGCTGTCCGTTGCTTTCAAGTTTGGCGTTTGTGATGATTTCATCCCGTGTAAGACCCGATTTTTTGTTAGCCAGAGTTTCAATTACTTTTATATATTTTTCAGGGCTTTTGAACATCGACGCATAGATATAATTGAATTCGTTATGCAGTTCGCCGTCAGAAGACAAAAATAGATCGGTTATCGCTCTGCTTATGCTTTTAGTGGGCTCAAGTTTTGTCCAATAATATGGGATACCTCCCATCACCATATAAACCTCTATAATCATATTGCGGCTTAATGGAAGTTTCAGAGATTTTACCAATTCCTCACATTCATGGAGCGAAAATTGTTTGAGTTGAATTTTGTATGTTACGCGATTATATAATCCGCCTTTATTACGAAATATTTTGTTTATAATCCAAGATGTTGCGCTGCCGCAAATTATCAGCAAAATATCTTTACGGGCAGATGCCCATCCGTTCCAAAAATGTTCAAAGGCCGGAATAAACCTTGAATTGCGTACATCCATCCAGGGGAGTTCATCGAGGAAGATTACTTTGCGGGCTGCTGTCGATTCTTTGATGAGATGTTCTAACAATAAGAACGCGTCAAACCAGCTTTTAGGGGCTTTCTCTACCGGGTTGAGACCTTGTTCAAGCAAGCTTCTGTAAAACATATCCAGTTGCTCTGAGTTGCTTGCATTAAAGATGCCGCTGTATTGAAAGGTAAAGCCATCTTTAAAAGTTTCTCGTATAAGAAAGGTCTTTCCTATGCGTCTACGTCCGTAAACAGCTACAAACTCTGAATTCTCTGAATTATAGGCCCTTTTGAGCTTTGCGATTTCGTCTTCTCGTCCTATTAGCATATTTCTTAAATTTGTACAAATATATAAAAAATAACCGAATAATTACCATAAGTGGGTTGGAAATACTACTTGTGGCGATTATTTGAATATTTTAACAATTAAAAATCGCAGATTATTGACTCTAAATGCGGGAGGGTAGGGGCAAATAAAGGTCGAGTTTAAAAATCAGATTTGAATTTGAATTTTTTGTCGGCGCGGTTTCGTTATTTGTCGCATGTTGACTATCTTTGCCAATATGGAACAGTATATAGTCTCAGCACGTAAATATCGTCCGACGACATTCTCGTCGGTCGTCGGCCAGCGCGCGCTGACGGGGACTCTCAAAAACGCCATCGCCACCGACCGCCTGGCTCATGCCTATCTCTTCTGCGGCTCGCGAGGCATAGGCAAGACCTCGTGCGCGCGTATTTTCGCCAAAACAATCAACTGCGCCAACCCGACTGCCGACGGCGAGGCATGCAACGAATGTGAGTCGTGCCGCTCGTTCAACGAAGGACGCTCGATGAACATCGTCGAGCTCGACGCCGCCTCTAACAACGGCATCGACGACATCCGCGAGGTCATCGAGATGGTGCAGATGCCGCCGACACACGGCCGTTACCGCGTCTTCATCATCGACGAGGTCCACATGCTTTCGTCTGCCGCCTTCAACGCCTTCCTCAAGACGCTTGAGGAGCCGCCGTCGTATGTCATATTCATCCTCGCCACAACCGAGAAACACAAGATTATACCGACGATACTGTCACGCTGTCAGATATATGACTTCAACCGCATCACGGTCAACGATATCGCCGACCATCTGGCGTCTGTAGCCGCCAATGAGGGCATAAGCGCCGAGCGTGCGGCCCTCAACGTCATCGCCCGCAAGGCTGACGGCGCCATGCGCGACGCCCTGTCGATATTCGATCAGGTAGCGGCCTCGTCGAAGGGCAATATCACCTATGCGTCGACAATCGCCAACCTCAACATCCTCGACCGCAGCTACTACGGCCGTCTGCTCGACGCCTTCGTCAAAGGCGATGTGCCTGCGGCCCTGCTGATATATAAAGAGATACGCGAGCGAGGCTTCGATTCGCTCTTCTTTGTCAACGGTCTCGGGCAGTATCTGCGCGACCTCATGGTGGCCCAGAATCCCGCCACGGCCTGTCTGCTTGAAGACGCCGACGAGGTCAAGGCCGAGATGGCTGCCGCGGCCGCCAAATGCCCCCCGCAGTTCCTCTACAGGGCCATGGCCTTGTGCAACGACGCCGACCTAAACTATCGGGCAGCGTCAAACAAGCAGTTTCTTGTCGAGCTGACGCTCATAAAGCTGTGCCAATCATTCAGCCCCTCCCCCAGTGACGGTGACAACGGAGAGGGGCGGTTAAAACCTATTGTCACCAATCAGGCAGCTAAAGAAGCTGATACAGCAAATAAAGCTAACATAGCTAATATAGCTAAGGTAGCTAAAGAGAATGATATAGCTAAAGAAACCAAAACAGCCGCTGTGACTGCCGCGGCTACGCCTACGGTGAGGCCCGGGCGCATACCTCTGCCGAAGATCTCGCTGCGTCACGGCCTCGTCGATGACAAAGGTGCCGGCAACGCCGACGCGGCTTCGGCTGTCGTCCGTGAGAAACGCACCCAGACATATTCGCCCGAAACGGTCAATACCTTCTGGGAGTCATATATACAGTCGCACCCTTCGGCCAAAGTGATTATCAACACCATGCGCACCGCCAAACCGCGCCATATCGGCGGAGACAGCTATGTCATGACGGTCGAGAGCGAGATTCAGGAAGCCGTCGTCCGCCCCGCAATGCCCGACATCGTCGGCTTTATGCGTGACAGGCTTCAGAACGATAACTTCGACATACTTGTCGAGATCAACACCGGCGAATCCTCGCCGATGACCTGGACCGAACGCGAGGTCTATAACTATATGCTTAAAGAAAACAAGGCATTCGCCGCATTTGCAGAAGAATTTAAACTGACATTGCTATGATGACAAAAGACATCAGACGTCTTGTGATTAAAATTGGCAGCAATGTGCTGACGCGCCGCGACGGGCGTCTCGACATCACCCGTCTGAGCGCTATCGTCGATCAGGTCGCCGAGCTCCGCCGCCGGGGCATCGACGTCATACTCATATCGTCGGGGGCCGTGGCTTCGGGCCGCGGGCGCATCGGCGGTAAAATCGATGTCACGCTCGACGACGTGTCGTCGCGTCAGCTCTTCAGCGCTGTCGGCCAGGCGTGGCTCATCAACCGCTACTACGAGCTTTTCCGTGACCACGACCTCGTCTGCGGTCAGGTGCTGACGACAAAAGAGAACTTCGCTACCCGTCGCCACTATCTCAACCAGAAACATTGCATGGAGGTGATGCTCCGCTGCGGTGTCATCCCTGTTGTCAACGAGAACGACACCGTCTCGGTCACCGAGCTGATGTTTACTGACAACGACGAGCTTTCTGGGCTCATCGCCACGATGATGGACGCCGACGCCCTTGTCATTCTCAGCAACATCGACGGTCTCTATACCGGCGACCCGGTCGATCCGGCCTCCCGTCTGATACCGCGCATCATGCCCGACGACGACATGTCGCAGTATATCACCGCGTCGAAGTCGAGCGCCGGCCGCGGCGGCATGGCCACGAAATACCGCATCGCCCGCAAGGTCGCCTCAGAGGGCATAGCCGTCGTCATCGCCAACGGCAAGCGCGACAACATCCTGCCGCGTCTCGTCGACGGTGACCCCGAACTCGGTTCGACGACCTTCGTCGCCGCAGACCGCCGTCAGACAGGTGTCAAGAAATGGATTGCCCACAGCGAGTCGTTCGCCAAGGGTACGCTCACCGTCAACGACGGCGCCCGCGCGGCCCTGCTGTCGCGCGACGGCGCGAGCCTGCTCGCTGTCGGCGTCATCGCCGTCGAGGGCGATTTCGAGAAAGACGACATTGTCATCGTCGCCGACAGCCGCGGCGAGACTGTCGCCTGGGGGCGCGTTGCCTTCGACTCGCAGACTGCCCGCGACATGATGGGTCGCGGCGGCGAGAAACCCCTCGTCCACGCCGACTACCTCTATATCGATGATTCACGTGTGTTTCAATAACTGACATAAAGCTAAAAAATATATCCATTATGGAAAAGATATTCAGCCGTGCGGCCGAAGCAGGTCGCAGACTTTCACTTATCACACCCGAGAAACGCGACGCCCTGTTGCTCGCGCTCGCCGACCGTCTCGAAAACCGCGCGACAGACCTCCTCGAGGCCAATGCCGTCGACCTCGCCCGGATGGGCGAAGATTCACCTATGTATGACCGTCTTAAACTTACTCGCGAACGCATCGCCGGCATCGCCGCCGACATGCGTGCCGTTGCCGCTCTGCCGTCGCCTCTGGGCCGTGAGCTCGAGCGCCGCGAGCGTCCCAACGGCATGTTGATACGCAAAGTCACCGTGCCTTTCGGCGTCATCGGCGTCATCTACGAGTCGCGCCCCAACGTCACCTTCGACGTCTTCAGCCTCTGCTTCAAGGCCGGCAGCGCCGTCGTGCTCAAAGGCGGTCACGAGGCAGCCGAGACCAACGCTCTCGCAGTCGCCATAATCATCGATGCGCTCGCCGAGGCCGGTCTGCCCGACGATGCAGTCACCCTCCTGCCCAACGACCATGACGCCGTGACGGCGATGCTCCACGCCGTCGGCTATATCGACGTCATCATTCCCAGAGGCAGCCGGCGTCTTATCGACTTCGTCCGCGACAACGCCACCGTCCCCGTCATCGAGACCGGCGCCGGTGTCTGCCACACCTATTTCCACACCTCGGGCGACATCGCCACCGGCCGCGACATCATCTTCAACGCCAAGACCCGCCGTGTCAGCGTCTGCAATGCCCTCGACTGTCTCATCGTCGACCGCAGCTGCCTCGGCGCGCTGCCGACACTCTGCGACCGCCTCGCAGAGAAGGATGTCGAGATCTATGCCGACGACGAGTCATACGCCGCTCTCGAAGGCGTCTATCCGCTGCTGCGTCATGCCGCCGACAGCGACTTCGGCCGCGAATGGCTCGACTACAAGATGTCGCTCAAGACCGTCGCCGACATCGACGAGGCTCTCGATTTCATCGCCCGTCACGGCTCTCACCACAGCGAGTGTATCGTCGCCGAGCAGCCTGACGCGCGCGACCGCTTCCTCGCCTCGGTCGACGCCGCCTGTGTCTATGCCAACGTCTCGACAGCTTTCACCGACGGCGCCCAGTTCGGCATGGGAGCCGAGATAGGCATTTCGACCCAGAAACTACACGCCCGCGGCCCCATGGCTCTCAACGAAATCGTCACTTACAAATATCTCATCACCGGCTCCGGCCAGACGCGCGAATAACAGACCTGCACTATTTTGCGGGCTCGGTAAGAATTTCTATCTTTGCAGCAAATCTCTGATTATGAAAAAGCGATTAATTATTTCTATCCTCGCCGGCGCGGCTGTGATGCCGGTGGTGGCTCAGATAAATTCGACCGGCAATGACGGTTATCTCAAACGCGGCGAGGCCATGTATGCCGACCGCAATTATACCGGCTGCATCGATCAGCTTGCACGGCTCGACCGCGCGGCGCTCTCCGAGAGCGAGCGCGAGGAGTCTGACTGGCTCATCGCGATGGCCAATTTCAACGTCTCGGGCCGTGCCGCAAAGCCCCATTTCGTGGCCTTCCTGTCGATGTATCCATATTCGCTCCACCGTCAGCAGGCTCTGATGCGCATCGGCGACTGCCTCTTCGAGACAAGCTTTGCCGACGCCCTGAAAGTCTATCAGATGGTCAACCCTGACGCCCTTCCCGCCTCCGAGGCCGACGAACTCGCTTACCGCGAAGGCTACTGCCGTCTTCAGCTCGCCGATTTCGACGCCGCCGCATCGCGTTTCAGCTCGCTGCTGTCAAGCCGTCGCTACGCCAATGCCGCCCGCTTCTATCTCGGCTATATCGCTTATGTCAAAGGTGACTACAGCGAGGCCAAACGTCTGTTCAAGGATGTCGACACCTCGGCCGAGCCGGGCAATATGGCCGACTACTATCTGTCGCAGATTTATTTTGTCGACGGCGATTATAACCGTGCGCTGAGCACGGCCAAAGCGCTCCTGCGACGCAATGACAGCCGCGCCGACTTCGTCGCCGAGGCCAACCGCATCGCCGGCGAGTCGCTTTATCATACCGGCCGCGGCAGCGAAGCCATCGACTATCTCAAGAAATACCGCGCGGCGGTCGAGAATCCCTCGCTGTCGACGCTCTATATCCTCGGCCTCGCCGAATATGAGCAGGGCAATTATGCCCGTGCAATCGAAGCGCTCGAACCGGTCTCGGCCGATGACAGTGCGATGGGACAGAGTGCCTACCTCTATATCGGTCAGGCTCTTGTCAACAGCGGTGACAAATCGGCCGCGCTTCTCGCCTTCGATAAGGCGCTGCGTCTGCCTTACGACACTAAAGTGCAGGAGGCGGCCTTCTACAACTACGCCGTGGCGAAGTTCGACGGCGCTACGATACCATTCGGCAGCACAGTCTCGACATTCGAGGAATTTCTGCGCCGCTACCCCGACAGCGATCATGCCGCCGAGGTTCAGGAATATATCGTCACCGGCTATATGACCGACAACAATTATGAGTCGGCTCTCGAGAGCATCGAGCGCATGAAGAATCCCGGCGACAAAATCCTTGCCGCGAAGCAGCAGATACTCTATACGCTCGGCGCCCGCGCTCTGTCGACAGGCAATCCCAAGCGCGCCATATCATATCTCACGGCTGTCGAGCCGCTTGCGCGCTATAACCGCGAGGGCGCTCTCGAAGCCAAACTCCTTCTCGGCGAGGCGCAGTATCGCGACGGCGACTACGAGTCGGCAGTGAAGAATCTGAAGGCTTATCTCGCCAAGGCGCCCGCCCGCTCAAACAATGCCGCCATCGCCAGCTATGACCTTGGCTACGCTCAGTTCGCTCTCAAGGACTATGACGAGGCGCGCCGCTCGTTCGAGAAGTTCGTTGCCTCGCCCTCACAGCGCCCCGACGCCCTCGCCGACGCATACAACCGCCTGGGCGACATCAGCTATTATGCCTCCGACTTCACCGAGGCCGGCCGTCTCTATGACAAATCCTATCAGCTCAATCCTGCGGCAGGCGACTATTCGCTCTTCCAGAAGGCGCTTATGCGCGGCTATGAGCGCGACCACCGCGCCAAGATTGCCGGTCTCGAGAAGATGCTCGCCGACTTCCCGTCGTCGACCCTTGCCGCCGACGCCATGCTCGAGATGACATCGAGCTACATTCAGCTCGGCGACAACGCCTCGGCTATCAAGGTCTACCGCCGTCTGGTAGCCGAATATCCCAACACGGCACAGGGCCGACAGGGCTATCTCCAGCTGGCTCTGACGCTGCTCAACGACAACAAGAAGCCGCAGGCTGTCGACGCATACAAAGACGTCATCCGTCTCTATCCCACCAGCGAGGAGGCCCGTGAGGCTGTCGACGCCCTCAAGCTCATCTGCGCCGAAGACGGCACCCTCGCCGAGTATATGGAGTTTATCAATTCGGTGCCCGACGCTCCGAAAATCGACATCTCAGAGGTCGACCGTCTCACCTTCGAGACCGCCGAACGCGACTATATAACCGAGGGTGGCACTGCCCGTCTCGAGGCCTACACCAAGAAATATCCCGACGGTGCATATTTCGCCAAAGCTACCTCTTATCTGCTCGAAGCCGCCGTCGAGGACGGTGACGATGACAAGGCCTACGGCTATGCCACGGCGCTCGTCGAGCGTTTCCCCGACAACAGCCTGAGCGAAAACGCCTATGCTGTTGTGGCAACCCGTCAGTATAACCTCGGCCAGACCGAACCGGCGCTCGCCACATGGCGCGCCCTCGAACAGCGCGCCTCGTCGTCGAAAAATCTCAACGCCGCCCGCACCGGCATCATGCGCGCCGCCCGCGACCTCTCTGACTACGAGGCTGTCATCGCTGCCGCCGACGCCCTGCTGGCGTCATCGACTCTCGGCTCCGAGGACAAGACCGAGGCGATATTCTCGCGCGGCATCGCCCTTGAGATGCGCGGCGACCGCGAGGCTGCCCGCGACGAATGGCGCAAGATTGCCACCGTCACCGACGACCTTTACGGCGCCAAAAGTGCCTACTATCTGTCGCAGAGCCTCTTCGACGACAAGAAAATCGACGAGGCCCGCAAGACCGTCGAGGCTCTCAACGCTTCGGGTACGCCTCACTCATACTGGCTCGCCCGCGGATTCATACTCCTGAGCGATATCTTCGAGGCCCAGGGCAAGAGTTTCGAGGCCAAGGAATATCTCAAGGCTCTAAAGGAGAATTATCCCGGTGACGAAACCGATATTTTCATGATGATTGACAACCGACTAAATAAATGATAGATCAAGATGGTTAATATCAGATATATACTCGCCGGCGCCGTTCTCGCCGGCACTGTGGCGGCCCAGGCCAAAGACCTCAAGACCGAAATCACTGTCGACCGCACGGTCGTCCCCGTCGAACGTCAGGCAACACGTCTCGGTTCGGTTGTGCCCGAACTCTATTCGCCCGCAATACGTCATAAAGCCCTCGGCCTTTATGAATATGGCGAGGCGTCGGAGATTTTGCCTTCGATTTCGCGCCTCGAGCCGATGAACTATGGCGACACTCTCTCGCTGACGCCTTACCGCGGCTATGCTTCTGTAGGATACTTCCCGGCTTTCAACCTCGGCGCCTCGGCCGGCTACCGTTTCATCAACAAGGCCTCGACCCGTCTGGGCGCGTGGCTGCAGTATGACGGATATTCCTACAAGGATTTCGAGAGTCACCGCCACGATTATGACAAACTCGACGGCAGCTATAAGAACAACCCCGTCGCTCTCGGCCTACACCTCGACCAGCGCGTCGGCTCGAAGAGCCGCGTCTCGGCCGGAGTGACATATTCGTTCGCCGCGCTGACAAATCCTTTCTATGACAAGGATTTTACACAGAATCGCAACGACTTCGCCGTCAACGCGTCATGGTGGTCGCGTGCCGGCAGATTCAACTATCATGTCAACGTCGATTTCGATCGCTTCGCCTTCTCGAAAGACTATGACAAGCCGAATACAATGGTGTCTGGAATATATAAGGCTGCCGGCGAGACTCTTTTAGGCTTCAAGGCCGGTCTGGCCTATGCCGCCGACGGTGTCACCCCGGCATGGGGGCTCGAAGTCGCCGGCGACTTCCTGAATCAGTCGGCTTTCGGTCTCAATCACGATGACAAGCCCGGTACGCACGGCATCATCTCGCTCTCGCCTTACTATGCCTTCAACGCCGGCAAGTTCCACGGCCGCGTCGGTCTCAAGGTCGACTTTATGACAGGAGACAAGGATACCGCCCCCACAGGCGATGACGCTTCGGTGCGCGTCGCCCCCGACGTCCTGTTTGACTATAATGCCACATCGCAGTTTGCAGTCTTCGCCCGCATCAGCGGCGGCGAGAACTTCAACAGCCTGCGCACGATGTCGCAGATCACGCCTTTCATTCCCTCGTGGCAGCAATACGGACGTTCCAACGTCCCCGTCACTGTCGACGCCGGCTTCAATATCGGTCCGTTCAAAGGCTTTGCCGTCAGTTTCTTCGGCGGTTATGCCGTGGCCAATGACTGGATGATGCCATCGGTGCATAATGGATTCATGGCCGAGGATGTAAAAGGCTGGCATGTCGGCCTCAAGTTTGACTACAGCTACGGCAGCCTCGTCGAAGCCTCGGCATCGGTCGAAACAGCCGCTTCGGGCGACCAGGACAAAGCTTATTATCTCTGGCGCGACCGTGCCAAATGGGTTGCCGACGCATCGGTGACAGTGCGCCCGATTGACAAGCTGTCGATAGACCTCGGCTATAAACTCCGCGCGCAGCGCAGCTGCTACAGCATGTCGTCGAAGTTTGAAGGCGACCGGATATATGAAATTTCGCTCGGCAACGTCAGCGACCTCTCTTTGGGCGCACGCTACGCCATCACCGACGCTTTCAGCGTCTTCGCCCGCGGCGAGAATCTTCTAAACCACCGCTACGACATCATCTACGGTGTCGCCGCCCAAGGTCTCAAAGGCCTCCTCGGCGTCTCGCTGAAGTTCTGAGCCAATTAGTCGGCTGCGAGGGTTGAAGCCTTGGTTTCATATCGCGGCAAGCCGCCGACACGAGGACAAATTTAGCGCTACACGTCGCCGAGCTCGGC
>ERZ836877.4051-NODE-4051-length-15604-cov-3.049328_pt1 | contig 15604 bp, 17 predicted proteins | sample MGYA00519469_ERZ836877 | MGnify/ENA primary metagenome ERZ836877 (study PRJEB31850, sample SAMEA3708809) | human gut metagenome | biome: human gut; feature: human-associated habitat; material: faeces | place: China | collected 2014 ... | reverse complement strand
GATAACACTATATTCATGACTCATCTTCAGCCCACCGGAAAAATCCGCTGATCCGTATTAATACTTGTGTGGAATCTCTATCTGCCAATATTTGTGTTGCTATTCTTTACACTCGCCTTCCGACAATATGCCTTTTTCCAACTCGTCGATTGTAGGGATAGTTCCTTCTACCTTTTCAGGATAAAGTCGGGCGAGTTCATACTCTGAAATTCCAATAGGTAAACTGCTGGCTTCAAGTGCATATTGAGCGACAAGGTTGTCTTTCTCTTTGCATATAAGAATTCCGATAGTGGGATTATCTCTTCCTTCTTTTCTCAGTATATGATTGCAGGCTACGACATATCCTCCAAGTTGACCGGCATCGGCAAAGTCAAATTTGCCGATTTTTACCTCCACAACAACATATGCCGATAAATTGAGATTATAGAACAAGAGGTCTATAAATTTCTCTGTCTGTCCTATCTGTAATCTGTATTCACGCCCGACGTATGCGAAACCCGTGCCAAGTTCAATGAGAAACTGAGTGATATTATTCAGGAGCGCATCCTTGAGTATCTTTTCATTATACTTCGTAGTTATTCCTGTGAAAGCAAAGTCGTAGGGGTCTTTTGTCAATTCCTGTGCCAAATCACTTGTGACCTCCGGGAGTGTTCGCTTGAAATTAGTCAATGCTTTGCCATGCCGCTCATAAAGGTCTGTATCAATAAAATTACGAAGCATGTCTCTGCTCCATCCATTTTTCACCACCTCCCCGGCATAAAATACAGCTTTATCCGGACAACTTGAAAATTTATCGATCAAGAGCGTATGATGCCCCCAAGGTATCTGATATATACCATTCATCAAATCTGCAACAACTTGTTGCAGATTTGATGAAGTGATAGCATTGCTATCATTTTCAGTGGATTGTAAATTTGCAACAGGTCGTTGCAAATTCTGAATAAAGCGAGAATACAATTCGTAAAAACTTTTGGCATATCTGATGTTCCTTTCTGATAGACCTGTCGCTTTTGGCAATCGTTTCTTCAGGTCACGGCTAAGTGTTGCATAGAATGCCGAACCATATTCAGCGTGTTATGTAAAGATAAGTTTAGTTTATCAGGCATATATAAAGTCTGAATCAAATCGAAATAATTGCTTATAACATTAAAATATCATTATTGGTTACCCTCCCCAGATTCATTGGGTTTACTGTAGGAGCTGTAGAACTCTCTTGTTCGATTGTCACTTAATTACGAATTTAAGCCGAGAGCCATAACTGATACTATATAGTTGCAGCGAAGTGATGGCTTAGCCATAGTGGGGAAAAGAATGAATAAACATTAAGAAATGCGAATAATAGAAGGGGCAAATATGTTGCAAAACATAAGGGAAGGGGAGGGAAATATGGGTCCGGTTTTGTAAATTTGCATGTGAGGGGTGGAAGAGGGTGTTCTTCTCTCTCCGTATAACGAAAAGTCTAACCATGAGTACCAGAAAACTTTTACTTGGCGACGAGGCATTGGCTCTTGGCGCCATTAATGCCGGATTATCGGGTGCCTATGCTTATCCGGGCACGCCGTCCACTGAAATTCTCGAGTATGTGCAGTCCAACGATGTGGCCCGTGAGAGAAAAATCCACTCCCATTGGTCGTCAAACGAGAAAACCGCTCTCGAAGAGGCCCTCGGAATGTCGTTCTGCGGCAAGCGATCTATGGTTTCAATGAAACATGTGGGGCTTAATGTGGCTGCCGATCCGTTCGTAAATTCCGCCATGACGGGTGCCAACGGGGGAATGCTTGTCATCTCTGCCGACGATCCGTCTATGCACTCGTCGCAGAACGAGCAGGACTCCCGTTTTTATGCCGATTTCGCCATCATGCCCTTGCTGGAACCATCCACACAGCAGGAGGCATACGACATGGCGTCGTATGGCTTTGCGCTTTCCGAGCGCCTGAAAGTGCCTGTGATGGTGCGTATGGTCACTCGCCTCGCCCATTCCCGCTCTGTGGTGGAGGTGGATGACAGCGCGGCTCCCGAAAACGGGCTGCATTATCCCGAAAATCCGCGCCAGTGGGTGCTTATGCCGGGTAACTCGCGTGTGCGTTACCGCCAGTTGCTTGAGGACCGCAAGCTCATGGAGGATGAAGCCGCCCGCTCTCCGTTCAATAGGTTTACCCCTGGCACCGACCGCCGCATCGGTATTCTTGTATCCGGAATAGCCGCCAATTATGTGAACGAATGTTTCAGCGAGGGATCTCCTTTCCCTGTACTGAAGATCTCGCAATATCCCCTGCCTGTAAGTCTTGTCGCCCGTCTTGCCGATGCGTGCGATGAGATTTTTGTCGTGGAGGAGGGGCAGCCGGTAATAGAGAAAGCGCTCCGCGGGGTGCTTGACCGCGGAGTGAAAGTGCGCGGCAAGCTCGACGGCATACTTCCTCTTACCGGGGAACTTACCCCCGACAGTATTGCCGCCGGTCTGGCTAAACTGGTTCCCGACATGGCTTACGAACTGCTCACCGATGCTCCCGAGGCATCGCAGATAGTGGTGCCCCGTCCGCCGGCATTGTGCCAGGGGTGCGGTCACCGCGATGTATATGCAGCCCTTAACGCGGCTCTTGAAGCCACACCCTCTGCAAAGGTGTTCGGCGACATAGGGTGCTATACCCTCGGGTGGCTTGCTCCATTCAATGCCATCGACACATGCGTGGATATGGGAGCGTCGATCACAATGGCGAAGGGTGCGGCCGATGCCGGCCTCAGACCTGCTGTGGCCATAATCGGCGATTCTACTTTCACACACTCTGGCATGACCGGTCTGCTTGACGCCATAAACGAGAATACCCCGATGACGGTGATAATATCAGACAATCTCACTACCGGCATGACCGGTGGCCAGGATTCGCAAGGCACCGGCAAACTGGAGGAGATATGCCTCGGGCTCGGCGCCGAACCGGCACATGTGCGCACTATCGATTCTCTTCCGAAAAACTTCGGTGAGATGAAGGCACTGTTCGCTGAAGAGTTCGCATATGAAGGGCTTTCTGTCATAGTATCGCGGCGCGAGTGCATACAGACCGCACGCCGCCATGCCAAAGCGAAATAATCAATAGTTTTGATGCACCCTCTAAGATATTGAAATATGAAATCCGATATTATACTTGCCGGAGTCGGAGGACAGGGAATCCTCTCTATCGCCACCATACTCGGAGCGGCGGCCCTGGCAGACAATCTGTATCTGAAACAGGCGGAAGTGCATGGCATGAGCCAGCGTGGCGGCGATGTCATGTCGTGTCTTCGTCTCAGTTCATCCCCCATATCTTCCGATCTGATACCGCAGGGAAAAGCCGACATGATTGTGTCGCTCGAACCGATGGAGGCCCTGCGTTACATACAGTGGCTAAGGCCGGAAGGATGGATCGTGACCAACACCACACCTTTTGTCAATATACCGAATTATCCGGAACCGGAAGGATTGGCAGACGCTCTCGCAGCCCGCGCCCGCACCGTGGCGTTTGACATGGATACCGTGGCCAAAGAGGTGGCTACGGTGCGTGCCTCCAACATGGTGCTCCTCGGTGCCGCGGCTCCTTTTATCGGCATCCCTCCGGAGAAGATCGAGGATGGCATACGCACTGTGTTCATGCCTAAAGGTGAAAAGATTGTGGAAAGCAATCTGGCGGCATTCCGTGCAGGCGTTGCCCGTTCACGATCCGACGAGAAATAATAACGTAACCGGTTGAATTTGTTTTGGAATTTATGATACCCGTATCACACGACCTTCTTGAACAGGAAATGAATGCGATGAACATTCCCAACATCGCATCGGCTACTATACGTCAGATCCTTTCGCTCGCCGTGCGCCTTGAGCAACATCTTGGTGAACCCTTCGTGCACCTCGAGATGGGAAATCCGGGCCTTCCCGCATCACCGGTAGGGATAGAGGCTGAGCGCGCCGCACTCCTGACAGGCATCGCCAACCAGTATCCCAACATAGCAGGCATTCCGTCGCTGAAAGAGAACGGAAGTAAATTTCTGAAAGCGTTTCTCGATGTGGATATTCCGCCGCGTTGCATAGTGCCGACCGTGGGATCCATGCAGGCTACTTTCACACTGTTTCTTCTGCTCGGGCAGAGACTTCCGGGGCGCGACACCATTCTCTTCCTTGATCCGGGCTTCCCGGCGCAGCATAACCAGGCTAAACTTCTCGGCCTGAAACAGGAGTCTCTCGATTTCTATGATTGCCGCGGGGCCGCTCTGGAGGAGCGTCTTGATGCCATGCTGTCGAAAGGCAATATCACCGCCATACTCTACAACAATCCCAACAATCCGGCCTGGACCAACCTCACTGCAGAGGAATATGCCATCATCGCCCGCATGGCAGAGAAACACGATGTGATCATAATAGAGGACCATGCATATCTGGGAATGGATTTCCGCACCCGCTACGGAGTGCCTTACAAGGCACCTTTCGTGCCGACGGTGGCCAAATGGACAGACCGGGTGATAATGCTCGTCTCAGCGTCGAAAATTTTCAGCTACGCCGGCCAGCGCATCGCAATGGTGTGCATGTCGCCCGCCGTGGCCGACCGTGTGTATCCGTTCTTCGAGCAGTTCTACGAGATGCCTACTTTCGGCGACGCCTACATTTATGGGGTGCTATATTGTGCCTCTTCCGGTACCACCCACTCGGCACAGCATGCTTTTGCCGCCATGCTCGAGGCAGCCGTCGAGGGGAAACTCGATTTCGTGAAGGAGACCCGCGAGTATGGCCGTCGTGCCGCCCTTGCCAAAAAATGTTTCCTTGACAATGGTTTCCACCTGGTGTATGCGCTTGACGGTGATCAGCCCATCTCCGACGGATTTTTCTTCACAATGGGTTATCCCGGCATGACAGGCGACCATTTGCAGAAGGAACTGCTGAGGTATGGTGTGTCCACTATCTCGTTGCCATCCACAGGAAGCCGGCAGGAGGGTGTGCGTGTATGTGTGAGTCTGCTTTCCGATGACGATACGTTCCGGCGCCTGTCTGAACGCCTTGCGGCTTTCCACCGTGATCATCCTGTCGCATGAAGACCGATAAACCTATGAATTATCCCAATATAATGCCGGCCGATGAGGCCGTGAAGCTCATAAAGAGCGGAGATCATGTCTATATCCAGGGAAGTACATCCATCCCCGAGACACTTGTGGATGCCATGACCCGCCGCGGTCATGAACTCCGCGGTGTGGTGCTGCATTCCGGCTTTTCGGTGTCAAACCGTGAGGCTCCCTATTGCCGCGAGGAGTTCAAGGATTCTTTCCTTGTGGATACCTGTTTTGTTTCCAACAATGTGCGTCGGTGGATAGCGGAGGGGTACGGTGCCACCACACCACGTTTTCTCGGTGAGGTGCCGCAGTTGTTCCGCAGCGGCATATGGCCGTCAGACGTGGTGCTTCTCAACTGCTCTATGCCCGATGCCGACGGTTATGTGAGTTACGGTGTCAGCGCCGATTTGGCATTCTCCGCCACCGAATGCGCCCGCACTGTCATCGCACAGATCAATCCGCACATGCCGTTCAGCTATGGCGATCCGGTGATCCACATGTCGAAAATCGCGGCCGCAGTTCTTGTCGACGATCCGTTGGTGGAGGTGCCTACTCCGGAACCCGGTGAGGTGGAGACTGCCATAGGCAATGCCGTGGCAGCCCTGATACCCGATGGCGCCACACTTCAGATCGGTGTAGGGGGGATCCCCAATGCCGTGATACGCGCCCTCAGCGACCACAAGCATCTCGGGCTGCATACCGAAGCCATGACCGACGGTGTGCTTCCGCTGATTGAAAGCGGTGTAATAGACAACTCGCTGAAAAAAGTGATGCCGGGCAAATCGGTGGCATGTCTCGCTCTTGGCTCCCGGAAGCTATATGATCTCATGGATTATAACAAGGAGATGATATTCAAGGATGTGGCATACACCAACGATCCTTTTATAATCGCACAGAACCCTCGCGTCACCTCCATCAACTCCTGTCTGGAGATAGACCTTACCGGCCAGATCTGCGCCGACTCCATCGGCACACGCATCTTCTCCGGTGTCGGCGGACAGCATGACTTCGTCTATGGAGCTTCCCGCAGCGAAGGGGGCATGTCGGTTATCGCCATGACCTCCACGACAAGTAAAGGTGTCGGCAAGATCAAACCTGTGCTTACACCCGGTGCCGGAGTGGTGACAACCCGCTTCCAGTCCAACTATGTCGTTACTGAACATGGTGCGGTCAATCTGCTCGGCAAGTCGCTTCCAGAGCGTGCCCGTCTGATGATTTCCATCGCCAATCCCGCCGACCGTGAGGCGCTTGACCGTGCCGCTTTCGAGCGTTTCGGCTATTCCTATCTGCGTCTCCGCTGATCTGCAATCCACGAAATATATTTGACTGTATCAGCCCCTATGCCGGTTTTGTCCAACGGCATAGGGGCTGATTGTCTTTTTGTGGATATGAATGTCTCACTGGCGCCTGTTCAGTATCTGCGTCAGGAGGTCAGATCTCTTTTGAGAACTCAATCTCTTCCATCAGCTGGCGGGCTACAGGTCTGGCAACCGGATCATTGAGCGCAGCTGAGGCGAGAGGCTCAAGGGGCACGGGATCCAACCGCCCTGTCGCCACAAGGTTTAGAAGCAGGCGCAGGGAGGAATAGCGTTGCAGCGATGTGGCTCCCGGGGTATTGAAAAGTTCTGTGGCTATCTCAGCCGCGAAGGGGAGCCGCCGCAGCAGGGAGTGGCACAGGTGATCGGCGATTTCGGTAGTCTGGGCTTCCGAAAGCCACAGCATGGCTGTTTCGCGCGGCATTATGTCGGCCGGGAATATCATCGGGGCCAACAGACGGCTCTCGCGGGTATTCATATTTTCCCACAGGCGGCAGGCAAGCTCAAGCTGCTCCGAGGAGGTCATGCCGGAAGCGAGGAGATCGGCGGCTATCTCCTTTATCTGAGGTATGTTAAGGCCGAAATTCACCTTATAGGAAAGCCCGCGCGATCTCATCTGGTCTGCAAGCATGCCGTTGCGCATGGCGAAAAAGCGGCGTTTCACCTGCTGCATGCGTGAAAATTCGGGTAACTCTCTGTCTATAGGTTGAGTGGTATTGTGGCTCATTGTATGGATAAATAAATCGTGGAAATTGTTTTAAATTTTCACGGTGTAATATAACCATTTGAGGAATAGGCTTTTAGCAAGCTGTTAGGGTCGTAGTGGTAACGGCTAAGAAACCGTGCTGTTTTCAGCGTTTTGCTATGTTTTACTGTCAAACAACTCTTTATGCCGACAAAGGTAATACTATTCTGTGATACCAGAATAATTTATATCAGAAAACTATACGATATTTCATGGAGTATGCTGTTGTATCGTGAATTTGGCTATCTTTGTAATGAAATTCAACACTTTAGTGATATGGTTAAAATTACGGTTCAAAAAACACAAATAACAGTTTTACAATGGGCTGAACAGGATTATATATCCCTTACGGATATGGCTTCAGCCAAAGATGGAGATAGTAGGTCTGCAGATATATAATCAAGAACTGGATTAGAAACCGCTATACGATTGAATTTCTTGGAACTTGGGAAGTAATTCACAATCCCAATTTTAAAGTGGTCGAATTTGACCACTTTAGAAAAAGTGCCGGGTTGCCTTCCTTTGTACTCAGTGCTTCAGAATGGATTGAACGCACAAGTGCAATTGGACTTGTTGTGCCGCTCTCCTGCTCTTACTTTGCTGTTTAACTTTGCAAAAATAGCAATTATTTCGCAAATAATTTGCTAACTTTGCCGTTTGGAAATATGAGGACTACTCCTTGTGCTTTTAATTGTAAATTGTTGATCAGGTAATGAGCGCATTTTCAAGCGACCCAAATAAAAAAACTGTCAGAAACCGCAGGATAATACATTGGATGTGGCGAATCTTCTTCCTTGGATTCGCGGCTCTGATATTGTTTTTTATTCTGATATATAACGGATGGATCGGCTATATGCCGGAAATAGAAGAACTTAAGAATCCCAACGACAAATTTGCCACGGTTCTGTATACTGCCGACGGCGAGGAGATGGGGCGCTATTACCGCAATTCGGGCAACCGTGTATATGCCGATTATTCCGAGATATCCCAGCATGTGATCGACGCGCTTATAGCCACAGAGGACGCGCGTTTCGAAGACCACTCCGGCATCGACATGCGTGCTGTGATGCGCGTGCTGGTCAAAACGCTTATCATGCAGAACAAGAATGCCGGCGGCGGTTCCACGCTCACCCAGCAGCTCGCAAAGCAGCTCTACAGCCCGTCGACATCAAACTTTTTCAGCCGTGCCATGCAGAAGCCGATCGAGTGGATGATTGCTGTCAAACTCGAGCGCTATTATTCCAAAGACGAGATACTTAAGATGTATCTCAACCAGTTTGACTTCCTCTACAATGCTGTGGGCATAAAGTCGGCTGCATATGTGTATTTCAGCAAAGCGCCGCAGGATCTCACCATCGAGGAGGCTGCCACGCTTGTGGGCATGGTCAAAAACCCCTCATATTATAATCCCGTGCGTCATAACGAGCGTGTGAGATTACGCCGTAATGTGGTTTTCGAGCAGATGGAGAAGAGCGGCATGCTGACCGCCGCCCAGGTAGATTCCTTGAAAAAACTTCCTCTGGAGCTTAAATTCAACCGTGTGGATCATAAGGAGGGACTCGCGCCTTATTTCCGTGAGGAGCTGCGGCGCATGCTCACGGCTAAAAAGCCTGTGCGTTCCGATTACCGCGGTTGGGAGAAACAGAAATTCGTTGACGACTCTATCGCGTGGGAGGACAATCCGCTCTTCGGATGGATAGAGAAAAATCCCAAGCCAGACGGCTCAAAATACGACATATATACCGACGGCCTCAAGATATACACATCCATAGACTCCCGCATGCAGCGCTATGCCGAGGAGGCTGTGCAGAAGCATATGAGTTCGCTGCAGGCCGCTTTCTTCCGCGAGAAGCGCAACTCCAAGACGGCGCCGTACACATCAAATGCCGAGGAACTTGGCAAAGTGAAGGTGCAGTCACTTATCGACCATGCCATAAAGCAGACCGAGCGCTACCGTGTGATGAAACAGGCCGGCGCGTCGGACAGCGAGATAAACACCGCGTTCAACACTCCGCGCGAGATGAATGTGTTCTCATATGACGGTGTGGTGGATACGGTAATGACGCCGCGCGATTCGCTGCTTTACCAGAAACATTTCCTTCGCACGGGCTTTATGTCGATGGATCCGCGCACGGGTCTGGTGAAAGCGTATGTCGGCGGCCCGAATTTCACTTTCTTCCAGTATGACATGGCTGCCACTGGGCGCCGCCAGATAGGTTCTACTATCAAACCCTTCCTTTATACCTATGCCATGGAGGAGGATTTCACCCCCTGCGACATGATGTCGAACACGCAGCCTGTGTTCCGCGACGAGGCAGGCAACGTATGGGCGCCCCGCAACTCCGGGTCGGCGCGTGTAGGTGAGATGGTGGATCTGCGATGGGCGCTTACCAACTCCAACAACTGGATTTCGGCGCGTCTGATGGCGCAGCTGTCACCTACGACACTGGTGCGCAACATGCATAATTTCGGTATAACGAACCATCTTGACCCGGTAATGTCAATCTGCCTCGGTTCATGCGAGGTCTCGATCAGGGAGATGGTAGGCGCATACACGGCATATGCCAACAACGGCATGCGCGCCGATCCTGTATATGTGACCGCTATCGCCGATGCCAACGGTAACACCATATCGGAGTTCACCACACGCCATACCGAGGTCATTTCGGAAAAAGCCTATGCCAAGATCCTGTCGATGTTGCTTAACGTTGTCGACGGTGGTACCGGCAACCGTGTGCGTCGCGCTCCTTATAATATCACGGCGCAGATGGGTGGCAAGACCGGTACCACCAACTACAATGCCGACGGATGGTTTATGGGCTTTACCCCCGATCTCGTATCAGGAGTATGGGTTGGAGGTGACGAGCGTTACATACATTTCAATACGATGGCCCACGGTCAGGGCGCGGCTATGGCGCTTCCGATCTACGGTCTGTATATGAGCAAGGTGTATGCCGATCCCACACTGCCGTATTCGCAGAATACCACCTTTGATGTGGATTTCTCGAATCTCTGCGACAAGGAATTCTATGACTATGTGGAGGAGACTCCTGAGGTTGAAGAGTCGCTCGAAGGGGTCTTCGATTGATCCCCGGCGATGCTGTGACCGGAATTATCTGAATGTTATCAGGCGGTTGTAGAGAAAATTGGCTATCGTATAGACGGCCATACCTGTTATTGTGGCTATACCATAGCCCGAGAGGGTGAATTCATCGTGCAGGAAAGGTATGCCGTTCAATGGTATATGGATAAGGAGGCCGTTTAGGCCGGTATGTGTGGAAAGTCCCCATACGATAAATAATTGCAGCAGGTAGCAGCATGCAAATCCTGCCATGAAGCGCATCGCCTCGCGCTTGCGTTTACCTACAGAGTGGAATACCCAGGCCCGGTTCCACAGAAATGAGTTTACCAGACCGGCTGCGTAACCGGCGGCATTGGCGATATACGGATTGACATCCGCCACTGATTTCAGAAGAAATATCACCGCGAGGGTCACAAGCGTATTGATCCCTCCTACTATCACATATTTTATGAACTGGCTCGCTGTCTGCCGTGTGGAGCTTTCTGTAGCCATCTATATTTTATGCGTAATAATTTTGAATCGTTACTTGACTTACTTATCTTTTTTTCTTTTTATGTCTCCGTTTTTTAGGCGGGAGTTGCTGCATGTTTGATTGCCATGGACCTTGTTGCTGTGCGGTCTGCTGCGTGGTATCGTTTTCATATGAAAGGATCGGCAAAGACCAGTTCCATCGCAAGGCGCACATGCGCAGTATTATGATTGTGAGCGCGCAGAGGCTCTGTGCTGCGAAATCTGATCCTCCCGCGGCACCGACTGCCCAGTATGCCATGCCGCCGGCCAGACAGGCAGTGGCATAGATGTCCTTGCGGAAAAAGAGCGGTTCCTGATTGATGAGGATATCCCTGAGCACACCTCCGAACGACCCGGTGATCCCTCCCATCACTATGGCCACCCACATGGGATAATCCTCGGCGAGGGATTTCTGTATTCCTATCACTACGAAAAGCGCCAGCCCCAATGTGTCGAAAATGAAAAGCATCCGGTTGCTGCTTACCAGCAGCTTGCGGAAAAGTATAACAACGGCAAGCGATGCCGCCGTCACACCCAGGTATATCCATGTCTGCATCCAGAATACGTCTATCCCGAGCAGAAGGTCGCGCAGGGTTCCTCCACCGATGGCTGTGACCAGACCGACGGTGTAGGCTCCGAACCAGTCGAAACGGTGGAAGGCGGCGAGGCGTATTCCGCTTATGGCGAAGGCGAAAGTGCCTATTACTTCTATTATGAACAGAAATATGTTGTCCAAGTGGCTCTTTGTCTGTTAGTTTAACGGATCTGTGTGGTCTGCTTGCTCTCTTTCTGATAATACCGGCAGATGGGGGTCAGCCCGCAGTTGAGGCAGTCGGGGCGGCGTGCCTTGCATACATACCGTCCGTGCAATATCAGCCAGTGGTGCGCCATCGGTATCAGTTCCTCCGGTATATTTTTCACCAGAGCTTTCTCGGTTGTAAGCGGATTTTTGGAGTTTGTGGTGAGTCCTATGCGTTCCGATACGCGGAACACATGGGTGTCTACCGCCATCGCGGCGCGGTTCCACACTACGGCAAGCATCACGTTTGCCGTTTTGCGCCCTACTCCCGGTATGCGCATCAGGTCGTCTATATTGTCTGGCACCTCTCCTCCGAATTCTTCGGTGATAGTGCGGGCGGCTCCTATGATCGACCGTGTCTTGTTGTTGGGATATGAGACAGACTTGATATACGCGAATACCTCTTCAGGCGTGGCGGCGGCCAGTGAAGCTGCGTCGGGATATGCCTCGAAAAGGGGAGGGGTGATCATGTTCACCCGTTTGTCCGTGCATTGTGCCGAGAGTATCACGGCTATCAGCAGGTGAAACGGGTTGTCATATTTGAGTTCTGTCTGCGGAGCGGGCATCTCGGCGGCAAACCACTCGAGTGCTTTGGCATAACGCTCTTTTATGGTCATAGGTATCTGTGGCTTATAGGAGTTGTCTGGTAAGATAATATGCACCTATGCATGCGGCCAGTCCGCCGGCTACGGACAGCACCACATAGGTTATGGCAGTCAGCGGTCTGCCTGCCTGGATGAGCTGCATGCTGTCGAGCGCGAATGCCGAGAATGTGGTATAGCCTCCCAGAAAGCCGGCTATCAGCAGGCGGTGCATCCATTGCGGCGCTCCGAAATGTGTCAGCAGCGCCCATACCACACCTATGGCTAAGCATCCTGTAAGATTCACGCCGAGCGTGTGCACATATTTTTCGTATGGCGAGAGGGCGCATTGCTGCACTAAGAAGCGGCTGATGGCACCGATGGCGCCTCCAGCCGCTACAAGTAGTATGTCATATGTCTGTGGCATCGTCGGATATGCCTGTTTTACAGCATGTAAGTCGTAATTTTCATGACTTACTTAATCTAATCTCAGTGGGCGTGTGTGAACTCGCTCAGGAAACGGCGGTCGTTTTCAGAGAAGAGGCGCAGGTCGTTTACCCTGTATTTCAGGTTGGTGATGCGTTCCACGCCCATGCCGAAAGCGAAGCCGGAATACTCCTTCGAGTCTATGCCGCATGCCTCGAGCACATTGGGATCCACCATGCCGCAGCCGAGAATCTCCACCCATCCTGTCCCTTTGCAGAATGAGCATCCTTTGCCTCCGCAGAGGTTGCAGCTTATATCCATTTCAGCAGAGGGCTCTGTGAAGGGGAAGTAGCTCGGGCGCAGACGGATCTTTGTCTCGGGACCGAACATCTCGCGTGCGAAGTAGAGAAGCGACTGTTTGAGGTCGGCGAACGACACCCCTTTGTCAACATACAGTCCCTCTACCTGATGGAAGAAGCAGTGTGCGCGGGCAGAGATCGCTTCGTTGCGGTACACACGTCCCGGGCAGAGAATGCGGATAGGCGGTTTGGAGCGCTCCATCACGCGGGTCTGTACCGACGATGTGTGAGTGCGCAGAAGCACGTCGGGATTGCGCTGTATGAAGAATGTATCCTGCATGTCGCGGGCGGGATGGTCTGCCGCGAAGTTCAGGGCTGAGAATACATGCCAGTCATCCTCAATCTCCGGACCCTGTTCTACTGCATATCCAAGTCTTCCGAAGATCGAGATGATCTCCTGGCGCACAAGCGACAGCGGATGGCGTGTACCCAGAGGCATCGGGGTTGCCGTGCGGGTAAGATCTATTTCGTCAACGCCATCTTCTGCAAACTCTGTTGCCTCCTTGAGTGCGTTGATTTTGTCTGTGGCGAGGGTCTTGAGCTCGTTGATGGCCATGCCGATTGCTTTTTTCTGGTCGGCTGCCACATTGCGGAAGTCGGCCATAAGCTGGTTCACGGCCCCTTTCTTGCTCAGGTATTTGAGGCGGAGTGCCTCTACCTCCTCTGCCGAAGAAGCCTTGAGAGCCTCTACTTCGGCCTTAAGCGCATTTATCTTGTCTAACATTTCTGAAAATGTGCGGTTAGTCTTACTTGCTTAATTAATTGATTACAAATTTACAAAATAATCGTGGGTTGCGGATGTTTTTAAAATTCGTTAAGGAAGTGGTGAAAACGGTTGGCACACCTGCAGCCTACCTTTGTGGTGTAAATCAGTTGTTCACCTTTTAAACATAAAAACATGATCTCTCTTGCCACATATTCCTCCCGCACTTCCGCCAATGTATGCGGATTGTCCGGCAGAACATTTTCAACCTTATCCGATAATGAATTTGTAGTGCAGCCGGCCGACGTGATATTTGTCTCGGCAATGCAATGCGACCGTCAGCTGCTCGAGTGCTCTTTCAGCGGCGTAGGTTCCGTGAGGGAACTTCTGGGGGTGGCAGGCAACGCGCTTGGCAATGTCACGGGGCTGGTGACGCTGCATTTCCGCAACCGCGACCGTGGATGTTCGTTGCGCCGCGCCGTGCGCTTTCACCCTTCGGCACCGCTTTTCGCAACCGCCTGACCAAGGTGTCGCCTCAGCGCCGCATGAGCCGGAAGATCAGCGGTTTTTAAGCAGCCTGTCCATATTCTTTAGCGCTATGGTAAGGCCGGGGCCTACCATGTCGCCGTGGTTATGGCCGTCAAGCTCATAGATGGAAACATCGGGGTGTCCCACAAGTTTCATCATGCGCCACATGTATGCGTTCTCCTCGTAGCGGCCGAAAAGCTCCTCCTCGCGGTCGCCGGTCACTATCACGTAGGGGGGACAGTCGGGGCGCACATGGTAGAGCGGGGCAGTTTCGTCGATGAGGGGCTGCAGTTCACCCATCCCTTTGTTTTTGCGTTGGGCGAAATGGGTTATTACCTGTCCGCTCATGGGCATGAGAGCTGCCAGAGAATCCGGATCCAAGCCGTATTTTGCAAGATATTTTTTGTCAAGTCCCACCATGCTCGTGAGGTACCCTCCTGCCGAGTGGCCGCTGACTACGATTTTGTGCGGATTTCCGTTGTATTGCGCGGCGTTTTTCATGGTCCATGCCACTGCGGCGGCCGCATCGTCGATCACTTCGGCGAGTTCGGCTTTAGGAAGGAGGCGATAGTTCACAGCCACCACTGCAATGCCTTTATCCTTGAGTTCGGCAGGTATGAATTTGCCTCCTCCGGTGAGTCCTCCCCCATGGAACCACACTACCACAGGCACGTCGGTCATGTCTGTCGGGTAATATACATCAAGTTTGCACCTTTCGGTGGAATAAGCGTCTGTATTGGCGGAGTAGGGGATGTCATGGATCTCCTTGTATTGTGCCGCCAGTGCGGCAACAGTGGACACTACACTCAGAAAAGCGGTTATGATCAGTTTTTTCATGTCGTATTTGTTGTTGGTTAAGTAACAGTTTAAAATAATTTTGACTAGCTATTTATGAAATTCCGTATTGTTTGCGCAGGCGGTTCTCGACGATTATTACGGCGAATGAGCGGGGCAACCGAACGTTGTAAAGGTCGAAAGCCCTGTCGAAAAGCGGGGCTATCTCCTCATCCTTGAATCCGGCTATGCCGCATCCGATGCGTGTCACCCAGAATGTGTTTTCGTCCCATTCATAGGCGAGATCTATGAACCGGTCCACGTATGGCCTGATCGTATCCACTCCACCCTGCATTGTAGGGATGGCATAGGATTGTCCCTGAATGCCTTCGCCCTGTCCGAGCTCCGCTCCGAATCTCAGCACGGCCGTGCGCGCGGCACCTCCGAAATGCATGCCGTCGAGATTGCTCCCGAAAACAAATATGTCGTTCTTGTCAAGGCTCGTGATGTTTTCAGGCGTGAATACAAGGCCCTGTATCATCTCCTCGGCTTTGTCATGGATTTCTTTTTCTGTCATATGTCGTTGGCTTAAGGTCATGCAAATATAAGAAAATTCGGCGAAACATAATAGCGAAAGTCGCCCGCAGGGCGGTTCGCAATGGCGAAGCCAATTATGTAAGCCAAATTTTAGTCAAAAATATTTTACGATATGAG
>ERZ836877.4048-NODE-4048-length-15607-cov-19.892554_pt1 | contig 15607 bp, 10 predicted proteins | sample MGYA00519469_ERZ836877 | MGnify/ENA primary metagenome ERZ836877 (study PRJEB31850, sample SAMEA3708809) | human gut metagenome | biome: human gut; feature: human-associated habitat; material: faeces | place: China | collected 2014 ... | reverse complement strand
TCCAGGCTGTACAACAATTTAATACCTCAACCCGCCTTGTCCTGTCTTATCGGCGGTCCATCGGTGATGTTTCCTTCAGACGCCGGACTGTGGATGCCGGCCCTTTTGGGGAGGGCGTCCGGACCGGAGACGTGGAAGCCGGTGAGAGCTTCGATGCCGGGGAAAGACTCTTCTTTCCTGTTTCCGGGGGCAAAGTTAATGCCGATTCTGGTGTGGAGTTTTTTATTCTGCCATTTTTGATTGAGGGTTTAGAGTTGAGAGTTGAGGGTTTAGGTTGAGGGCCGCATCGTAATTTTATAGCAAACCAGTAAATTCCAGGGAAAACCAGGCTACGCAGGGAAGGGGGTAAAAATTTGTAAGAAGTAAATTTTGGGTTTGGTTGAAGCTTCCCGAGGGCTTTTTCATGATTAGGACATCTTTTGCAAACCGTTGAAATCTCCGGAGAAGGTAAATTTATAACTGATTTTCATTTTTTGTGGGGAAATATTTGTTTTTCATGAAATAAAGCATTACCTTTACAGCATAACCTAAACTCCTCCCACCATGAAACCATCCAAAGGCATATCGTCCCTATTCCTGCTGACATTCCTCTGCCTGTATTCGCTGGCGGAGACCGTCAGGCTTCCCAGCATGCTGACTCCGCTGAGCAGGGAGAAACTCCGGTCGAATTTCTGGAACCTCGGGGAATGCAACCTTGTCGCCGAGGACGTCAAGGCTTGGATCACTGTCTCGCAGACAGGATTCGTGACAGAATACGACAGCCCTGACGCCAGACATTACCTCATACGCGGGGACTCACTCCTGTTCCGTGGCTACACCACAAGCAACGATATCGCCGCGGTCACCGACTCCATGTGCCTCAGCCTCAGGTTACCGTTGGCCGGCGGATACAGTTCCTCCTCCCGCTACTGTCTGGAGGGCTACCTCTCCGGCAGACGGGCTTTCCGCGAGGTTGGTATCTGCGAGACCGAGGTGATCGGCGAGGGAGACCTTGTCTTCGCTCCGGGCGACACCCTGCGGGCCGTCCTTGTCCATGAGGTACACAGGCATATGCCGGACGGCGCCGCTTACGGAAAGGGCGGGGAATGCCGCGACGAGTACTGGCGCTGGTATACCCCGGGGTCGAGACTCCCTGTCGCGGTACAGACATCGCCATACGGCTCAACCGAAGACAGGCTGCTCACCGTGCAATATGACGATTACATCATTGAGAATAAAAATGAGGCTCATCACGTGACACCGGACACCGGAAGGATTGTCAGCGACGCAAGAATCTCCGTATCGGGAGGCCATGTCGCTGTCACGCTGGCCGGATGCGAAGGTCTTGCCGCGGAGGTGAGTCTCGTGGACCCGCAGGGGAATCTTTACGGCCACGCATCCGGCGCGGGGAATGCGGAAGGGCTCACACTGAGGATCGGGACACGGGGACTGCCCCGCGGTTTCTACATGATGGTGATCACCGTCCATGATCCGGGCTCCGGGTCGGGGACGTCGACGGAAAAGAGAATGATATCAATCTGACTGCCATGAAACAGGGGAAAACATACACTTGGATTATTGTCCTCACCATATTATCTGCGGGGGGACAAGGGGCCTACGCCCAGGATAATGACCCGGCCACGACGGAGAATGAGAAGACCGTGCCGGACAAAAGCATCATGAGACTCCAGTCGTTCACCGACGCCGTGTCATGGGGGGACAAGGGTGTATGGCCCGAGACCCCGAGAGCGGCCACCATACGTGAGGTCACGACCCCGCGCCCGTCACTGCTCACAGGAGCCGCCGAGTTCTCCGTGCCCCTGCATGTGATGCATGCGGAGGGGAAGGAGATACCGTTCGAATTCCGCTACCATTCCAACGGCAACAGGGTGTCCGACGACCCGTGTCCGTGGGGCTACGGATGGGCCCTGCTGCCGGACATACGCATAAGCCGCCGCATAATAGGGCGTCCTGACGGTTTCTTCCGGTCGATCGCCGAATGCGGTAAAAACACCCTGACCAACAACGAGTGCTTCCACGCCATGACCGACTCCATGCTCTACATGTCGGCCAACCGTCAGCCGGACGATTACACCGACCCGGCCCCCGACATATACACCATCCGTCTGGCCGACGCCTCCCTCACGGCGGTGTTCCGCAACGGCCAGGCCGTCATGGCCGAGAGGGGTGAATACCGCATCGAGGCCAACGATATCCTCACAGACATCAAGGTGACCGACCCTGACGGTTTCGTATATCATTTCGACACACAGGGGGAATGCAGCTACACGCCTGCCCTGCACACGGAGCTACTCCCCTCGCGTATCACATGCCCCTCGGGTAAGGAAATAACGTTCACATACAAATCATGCCAGGCCGGGTCGCACATGACCCAGCATGCGTCTCCACATATGGAATTATTTGTCCGCAACGACCCCGGCTCCATAGAGAGAGTCGACGCCGGCTACGTACCACCCGACTGCAGGAACGTCATGCATCTCGCCTCCATGGAATACAACGGGGAGAAAGTCACATTGGAATACAGCAACAGCTGGCGCACACATGTCACCGGGATGACCGTGACGGAAGATGGCAAGGAGGTGCGCGCCGTCACGTTCACATACGACAGCGCCGGCACTGTGCCGGAGAAAATCAGCACACCGGACGGGGACTACAGCTTCGCGTACAATCCCAACAAGCTTCTCCAGCCAGTGGGACGCGACTGGTGGGGCTTCAGCAACGGCGCAAGCTTTTACGGGCCCCCCTCGGTGTCGCTTGATCTTTGCGCCGCCGTGGGTCTCACCCATTGGAGCCTGTGGAGCTACAACACCGGACAAGATCGGTCGGTCAACGAGGAATACATGAAGGCCCGGATGCTTGTCAAGGCCGTCTATCCCACGGGAGGCTACACGACATGGGAATACGAGGCCCACCGGTTCGTGGCACAGACCCCCAGGGTCAACCCTTCATATTACCGGGGAGCCCCGGTCCTCACCAGAGGAGGGGGACTGCGGGTCAGCCGCATCAGGACTTATGAGAAGGAGGGAGACACGTCCCCGACAGAGGTGTCGTATGTCTACGGGGAGAACGGCAACGGACTCGCCGTATGTGAGGCCGCTCCCACGATCGACACATTCCTCGACACCTGGGACTACATAGACTACTGCACGACTGGGAGCCGGGAGCTTTTCCGCAGCACATGTGTCGTGTCCGTCAGTACGGAGTCGAACTATATGCGTTACCGTCCGGGACAAGTCCCGATATGGTACACCAAGGTAGAGGAGATCACGCATGAGGGGAAAACCGCCTTCACCTTCGATGACATAATCGATGATTCAGGGTCATACGCGCCCTGCTCCAACCTGGGGGAATGGCCCGGGGTGCTGGCCTACGCGTTTTCCGACGGGCCGCAGATGACCTCAAGGACAGTCTACGCATCCGAGGGCAACACCTACAGGAAAGTTTCCGAGACTGCAATAAGCTATTTCGCAACGTTGTCGGATGTCGTGAACGGCTACCATATAAGACGGCACCGTCGTTGCTCCGAACAGACCTCCAATTACGCGTCACCTGATTTCTCCGGTTGCGACAGGCTGGTGTTCGGAGATCCCGTGTATATTGAGAGTGAGCCTTACAACTCACCTCATATTCCCGGAACGCCTTCAAGTACTCTGGAAATCTCCGAAGACTTCGCATACACGAACCGTCCGTTCTCGATCCGCGTAAGGAGGGAACTGCCATATTCGGAAACGACAACCGAATACCTGGAGAACGGGAACCGCACGGTAAAGACTGACTATACCTACGTTTCCGGCACGGGGCTCATCTCCGAGGTGAAGGTAACCTCGGGCGACAACACCCTTGTCAATACGACCACCTACCCGACGTCACAGTCGCCGGACGCAATTGTCAGGGAGATGGCCGGGCGCAACATGTCGGGGACGGCCATAGGACATGCCGAGACCTATGGGGGCTGCACCACCACAAAAAAGGCCTATATGGAGAAGGCGGGGAAAACGTTTCGTCCGGCCTCCGTATACACCACGATGTCCGGCAGGGAATTCTCGGAGTACTCCTACACCTGGAACAGCGACGGCAACATGACAGCCTCCACGGACGTTGCCGGAGTCAAGACAACCTATACGTGGGATACCCGCGGTCGTCATCCTGTCGGCATGAGCCAGGGAAACATGAGCTGGTCGGCCACCTGGCAGCCGGGGTGCGGGCCGTCGTCGGTGACATCGCCCGACGGCGTAAAGGAGACGTACACATACGACAGTGCCGGGCGGCTCAAGGATACGGCCATCAGCGGGCTCGGGACCATGACGAGCCGTGACTACCGGATCTCCCAGACCGGAGGATCGTATGTCAGGGAGACGACCCGCCTCTCCGCGTCAGGCACCGACAATCCCTATGTCCAGAGCAACCATGACGGCCTCGGACGCGTGAGTTCGTCGGTCACCAGGATTCCCGGCGCGACATATTCGGCAGGATCGTTCGTGGCCACGGCGATTTCCTACGACCGCATGGGGCGACCCTGCATGGCCTACAGTCCGGCGCCGGTCACCACCTCCGCACCGTCGGTCGGGTCGGTCGCCTCCGCGGCCGCGACATACCATTCAGACCAGAAGCCATATTCGCTGACCGCCTACGAGCCCTCGCAGAGGAGACAGGCGGTATCGTCGACAAAGGCCGGCGAGGCGTGGCACAACGGAGGGCACAGGACCACCGTCCGGCGGCTGGTCAATGACCAGTCGGCATACCGCTGCCCGAAGCTTATGGTTGACAGTGACGGCGGCATCACCATGTCGGGATACTATACGACAGGGACGCTCAGCGTCGAGGAGACCACAGACGAGGAGGGGCTGGCGGAGGCGGTGTTCACCGATATCCGCGGGCTGTGCCTGCTCAGACGGCGCGGGAACGCGGAGACACATTATATATATGACGGCTACGGACTCCTCAGATATATCCTGCCGCCCGATGTCACGCCCGCCACCATGACCGCCGGGAATTCCGTGCTGACGGAATCCGCCTATGTCTACAGTTACGATTACCGGGGCAAGGTGGAATATGCCAAGATGCCGGGGTGCGGGCCTTCAAGATACCGCTATGACAGCGCGGGGCGCCTCCTGGCCCAGACCGACGCCGACCTCGGAGGGAAATGGAGGATACATGTCTACGACACTGCCGGACGTGACGTGCTGCAGGCGGAATGCGCCATCACTGAGGAGGGGATCCTGAACGTAAAGGAGGCGCAGAATGCGCAGCCTCCGCAGAAAGGGACGGGGACATGGGGCTACACCACACCGTATTCCCTTCCCTCCGGCTTCTCAGTCTGCAGGGCGGATTATTACGACGGCTACGGGGGCTTCGACGCCGCGCAGCCGATGACGGGCTACGGCGGCGCGACCCTCGTCGCCACCCCGAAGGGGCGGCTGACAGGGACGCGGCTGAGATGTGACGACGGCACTGACCACACGCTCACCTACCGGTATGACAGGTTCGGACGGCTGGCCCAGACAACCGACGTCTCCGGCAGTCACACCCACACCACGGCGACAGAATATAACTACAGCGGACAACCCGTTAAAGTGACGGAGAAACTGCGTCACATGTCGGGAGAGTCATGGAATGAGCGTATGTTCGTGACGGAGCACACCTATGACAAGGCGGGACGTCTCAGCTCAACAACCGTGAAACTTGACGGAAAGACGGTGGCGTACACGGAAAGGGGCTACGACGGGATCGGGCGCCCGGCATCGGTGGCGATGAAAAAGAGCGATGGAGCGACAGTATGGTCTGGTCAGGAATACCTCTACGACGTTCACGGCTGGCCCACGCGGCTGAAGACGTCTCTGTGGAGCGGAGGCGCCGCCGTGGCGTCGGTGTCCGGACTGGCCTCCGCCTACTATCCGGAGGCGGCCTTGACAGGCGGTGTCACGGAGGCCGCGACGCAGGTGGAATCCTATACGGAGACGGTAAGCTACGCCGACGGGAGCAGCCCGCGCTATGACGGCACCCCGTCGTCGAGGACGCTCGTGAACGGGGGGCGCTACGACTACACGTTCGACAGCCTGTGCCGGCTGACGGGGGCGGATTACACTCCCCCTCAGGGTAATGGCGGTGAGGACTTCTCCGCGGAGTATACCTACGACATACTGTCGCGCCCGCTCACGGCGAAAAGGATGGGGGTTGTGGACACCGACGGCACAACCGAGACCTTCGGTGTGCTCGACGACATGTCGCTGGAATATGACGGCGCGCTCCCCTCCGTCAGGAGGTCGGACACCGGCGAGGTGGAGGGCCGCTCATTCTACGGGCGCACCGGATGGACGCAGGGGATCTCGATGGCCTCCTCCACGATGGATTTCAACAGTGCCGGCAGACTTGTGAAGGACACCGGAAGGGGACTCGGAACGGTGCAGTACAACACACTCGGCCTTCCCACGCTCATGAGTTCCGCGACCACAAACCACTCCGCCTCTCCGCATAAGAAGCGGGTATATGACGCTGCGGGTCGGCGTATGGGTCAGACGGAGGTCATCAAACTTCCGTATGGGTATGGGTATGGTCTTGGTGTAACTGATAATAGGCGCTTCATAGGATCCTTCACGCTGAACCATGAAGCTATTGAGCGTGTTGACTTTCCGGGAGGGTATGTCGACGGTACAGGGAATGCGCATTTCCTGTACCGGGACTGGCAGGGGAATGTGGTGCTGACGGTGGATGCGGACAACAATGTCGAGCAGATGGTCGGCTATTATCCCTACGGCGAGCCCTGGCGTGAGCCTTGGGGACAGCGGCAGACACTGTTCGCCGGGAAGGAGCGGCAGCATGGGCAGCTCTCGGGTGACTGGGACTTCGGGCCACGTCATCTGTCAAGTCCGTCGATGCTCTGGTCAGCCCCGGATGAGAACGCCGCCGACAACCCGTGGTGGTCGCCGTGGGCTTACTGCGGAGGGAATCCCGTGAGGTATGTCGACCCGAACGGCCAGGATATATGGGAAATCAATGAGAAAGATGGCTCAATTATGAGTATATCTAAAGACCAAAATTTTGATATATTGTATATTCTTGATCAAAATGGTAAAAGAATAGAAAATAAAAATTTAAGTTTTAAATATGGTACCGTAAAACAATTTGACTTGATATCATTAACAAATGATAATTCATATGTTTTTTTTCAAATACAAGGTGACGATAATTCAACTAAAGTATTTGAATTCCTTTCTGAAAATACTGATGTTGAATGGAGCCATGCCAAGACAGGAATAATTGATGGCTTTAATTATAACTACATCACAACTTCGCATAGAAAATCTTCGGACGAAGGAATGTCAGTTTTACTAAGTAAATATTTAATTAATAATGTATATTTAAGAGAACTTAATCATAGTCATCCATCTAATTCACTTTGGCCATCAGGATTGCCAGGAACCCAAAACTATAGTGATTTTAACGGAGATATTCCATTTGCAATCTATATCAAAATGTCATGTGGGTATGAGCCTAAATTTAATATCTATGCGCCTCTTTATAAAAAATATGTACCATTTAGTGCTTGTTCGGTAGAAAGCGACTATCATTCTTCTTACAGGGACTTTAATTTTATATTTTTAAAATGAATTTATCTAATTATAAAGTTATACTCATGGCCTTCTTACTTGGATTAGCATCTTGCAAATCCAAGGTTGATTCTTCGCGTAGGGTAAACAACCTTCATGGTACCGGAGAAATTGCAAACCATAATAATCCCAGTGGATGTAATGATCAAAGCATAACGACTCTTGATGAAATAGACCCGATTTCATTACCGGAAATTTCAACAGTCTTAGATCGTTCCATATATGTACTTGATTCTATTTTTCATCTGGATAACAAAGATGTCGCATATGTTATTGAATTTACAATAGAAGATATGATAAAGAAAAAATTCAGCAAGATAAAAAGATACAACGAAGAAAAATGGTGGTCTTATAAGGTAACATTCATTGAAAAAGACATTAATTTAAACAGATACAGATTTTCGGGCGATATTGAAGGTTACTTTTTTTTTAACGAAAGACTTATCTTCATTAGTGGATATCCAGAGAAAGGAAGAAATATCAAACACATAGATTCCAAAGAAGACTTTAAATTTTACAAACCAAGCTATATATCGACAGACGATTCTTATTGGTGCTATTTTTTTGCAAAAGATGGAGCAGTAGTTGAAGTTGCTTGGGATTTTAAAGATGAAAAGTGAAATATTTCTGTACCGGGACTGGCAGGGGAATGTGGTGCTGACGGTGGATGCGGACAACAATGTCGAGCAGATGGTCGGCTATTATCCCTACGGCGAGCCCTGGCGTGAGCCTTGGGGACAGCGGCAGACGCTGTTCGCCGGGAAGGAGCGGCAGCATGGGCAGCTCTCCGGTGACTGGGACTTCGGGCCGCGTCATCTGTCAAGTCCGTCGATGCTCTGGTCAGCACCGGATGAGAACGCCGCTGACAACCCCTGGTGGTCGCCGTGGGCTTACTGCGGTGGGAACCCGGTGAGGTATGTCGACCCGAACGGACAGGATATAGTCATTCTAAATTATGGAGATGATATGACACATCAACATCTTGCAATTCTTATTCAGGATGAAGACAAAAAATGGTATTATTATTCGGTTAATGGCAACAACGTCTATCTGTCAGGAGAACATAGAGGTGGCCGTCGATTTAATGATATAGCCATAGGTCCTTGGGATTCTCCTCAAGACTTCATGGATTCTTCATATAATCAAAGGACGGAGGAAAGTAAGGATGACAGGTCATTCAATAATTATGTATTTAATGAAGGTTTCTTAATACCCACAACTTCAGAACAGGATATGGAAATAAGGGAAACTTTTGAGCATATTTCTCTTAAAGAATATCATATCTTAGGGAATAATTGCGCCACAGCCGTTCAGAGAGCATTGATCAAGGCAGGAATCGAGGTAGCCTATCCCAAATATGAAACAATACGTGTTCCGGCAAATCATTCTATAGGAGAAGATGGTCATGAGTTGGTAAAACACAGAATTAACCACCTTCCATCAAAAGCTTTCCATTCTATAAGGAAACTAAATCCTAAAGGGAAAATGATCTATAAAATCCAATTATAAAACTTCTATTATGGAATTGAATCATAGAAATTTAAAAACATTTTCCAGAAGGGTGTTAAGGAATCTACTACATAATTGGAAAACTATCTCTTTAAGACTGATTGCGTATGTCTATCTGTACGGAGCGTTTGCATATATGACTATTTATGCCTCATTTGGGATTAGAACGGCAGCCAGACCGATAGGCTTACTGTTAGGCTCGGCATCAACTATACTTATGTATGTATTGTATTGTATTGTCAATCATACGTTGATAAGACGCATTATAAAACAAGGCTCTTTAATTATTTTTGAGATTCTCCTTCTTGTCACTCTGTTCTGTCTTTATATAGCAGACATAAAGACAGAAAAATTTTTCTATGGTTGAACAGAGATTACATTTACTCAAATTAATTTCTATAATCAAAGCGATAATTACTTATGGATTATATTTATAGAATTCTGACTCCGGCTGCGATATTACTGATAGTGTTGGCAGGGGGGTGTCGTGGAGGTGAATCCGGGAAAACATCGCAAGTCAATGGTGAAATTTCTAATTGGATATCAGATAGTGATAGTCCTCCCCCTGTCGGATTCAGTGGGAATCCCATCAGACCTTATGAAGAGAAGGATACCATTATTTACGGGCCATCGGGTGATGATAGCTGGATTCCACTCAATAAACTTCCTATCAGGGATTACTCTTTTGAGAGGATTCTGAGGGAGTTCGGGAAAGAAAACCTGATATCTAAAAAAGAGGGAGATGCCTATGATGTTTATTCTTTTATAAAGACTTTTAGAGATTCTGTACCTAAAATGTTATACGACAGATGTATGCGATACCGAAACCTTGAGACCCCATATGCTGAATACAAATTCCGTTATCCAGATGGTACTCGTGACTATCTTTTGCTTCAGGTATTTAGAGAAGGGGATCGGTTAAAAATCTTGTGGGGATATAGAGTCCCATCCAATTATCGTTGGCCGGAATAATAAAATGAATGGATTATGAAATCATTTAGGTATATCTTATTTGTTGTTATCACAATATTTTTGTTGGCAGGATGTTCGCAAAGCCGTCAAAATGATGAGAATCCTGATAATCCCCCGCAATACAAGTTTCCATATTACGGTATCAAGGCATTTGACGATGTCACTCCATACCAGACATTGGTCGCGACCGGTATGGGAGAGGCTTCGAGAATCGTCGATTATGAGTATTTTGATCTTTTCGATGACAAGGGGCGTAAGATACTTCCACTGTTCAATATTTATATGAAGTATATGACAGTGTTCATTACCAGGGCGGAGTGGGACAATTACGACGGAAAGGGTCGAAGGCTTGTTTTATATTTCGCTAGTGAATATTTTCGGGATCTTCCGGGGGATACTCCTTTCTGGGGCTATCTTGCGTATCCGGAAGAGGAGGATTCTGTTTTAAATCTTTATACTGAGAAGTGAATGGAATTCGCATGTGATATAGTTTAACCAATCATGACAGCTGTGGGAAGAACTGACCTGCCTCTTCCTCGGCGAGACCACTCCCAAAGATTATTTCCGCAGAGAACTCACCAACAATGGCACTGTCGGAGTGAAGCTTTTCCCAGTAATCCTCTTCATTGACAGGTATGCACCTTGCGTTCTTAATATATTAACCATTTTTGGAATATATTAATAATTAAATTCTTATAAAAATCCAAAGGAATAATTGGTGAAGGGTCAAGAGTCAAGAGTGAAGGGTGGGATATAGTGCTATTTTCTCGAGAAGCCTGAGAAGCTTGAGAAACGAGAGGGACTCGATTTATCGGGACAATCGGGATTTGGAGAGGGATTAGAAGCGGGGGGAGTGGATGGTAGGGAGGGGCTTGTAGCGGGGTTTGGGGAGATGAGGATGGATCTGGAGGGCTATCGCACGGGTGAGGAGAAGGGAGGGGAAGAGAGATTGGGTGAGTTTGAGATTGGAGATGAGCGCCGGGATTTCGGGATCCCGTTCCAAGTATGCATTCCGGCGAATGAAGGATGCGAGCATACGTATGGATTTCACCATTTCAGTCCTGTCTAATTTCAGTTGCAGGTCATAGGGATTCTCCGGATGCCGGAAATAATCTTGATAGCATCCTCTTATTTCCGACAGGAGGGAATCGGGAATGGAGGAGATTTCGCAAGCGTTGACATTTACATCGGGGGAAAGTCGGGAAGCAAATACCAGCGCGGCATTATCATAATATCCGGCAACCCTCGCGGCATCCCAAGCGAATTCATTTATGCCGGAGGCACGGCAACATTGCGCCACTACCTTGAAGTGGATGCCGGGTGATCCTGTAAGCCGGTCGAAGACAGTAACCGCATGGCATTCGCGTGGAGAAACTCCGAGAACTGCCACGACGAGATAACGGTCCGCATAATGATGGCCAAATTCAGGAAGAGCCCTTTGTTCCCAGATTCTCAGGTGTCCGGAACCGGAATCAGAAAACACGAGATTCGCAAGGGGGCCTTTTGCAGGATTTTGGTATGGGTCGAAAACGGGGACAGGAGATTTAAGGATCTCGCCAGCCACCTTTGCGGGATGGCATTGTTTTTCCATTTTTCTCAACAGAGACCGGGAGATCAGCGATCTTTCCGTCACACGGAAAGCCTCATCGGGGGATGACGGGAATTCATCTGACATCTGCCGCGAGAGTCGGAATTCACGACGCTTGTCGACATACCAAGCAATTGCTTCGAGAGAAGCCCCCATTTCCCACAACTTCCAGAGATATGCACCGGATGGAGTACGGGGTGCGGAGGCGATCTTTTTCCTATTTCTCAACAGCGAGGAGACGAAAGCATGTGGATCGTCTATTTCCCGGGAATATAAGGGGCTCTTGAACCAAGGCATGAAGAAAGGGGTGAAGCGAGAGACGCCGCCGGAGGCATCGCGGTATTCACGAAAGAAGTAATTATTCCTGCCGTTGGCGGTTGATTCGAGTATAATCATGGAATCCGGGGAATCGATGACACCGGCAAACGCCGCCTTCACGACCGACTCGGGAGAAGTGCGGGTGGAATCATTCCAGAACGCCACTTCGGAACAGTGGATGAGACTCAGATCGATTCCCCGGCATGCATCGGGGCACTCGGCCGAAGCAACGAATGTCTTGCAATTACGGTCTTTCATGAGACAGTTGAACAGTCGGCTACCGGATTTAGGGGATGCGGGGAACTTATCACCAGGCCACCATGAGGGATGTTGGAGAAAAGCGTCGTGAAGTCTCTCCTTAATGGATTCGGCACATGTGCGGTTGTGGGCAATAAGGATGGAATTGAGACCAGTCTGATGGAATAGCTGTAGCCACACCATGTAGAACTGCACGCAAGTTGAGCCACCCCACTGACGAGCTTTCAGCATTATGACATGGACCGGTTTACCGTCGGAACGGAGGCGGTCGAAGAGGGCAACCAGTTGACGTTGAGGATAATTGAGGATGAATGGGATCGCGGCACCTCCAGCCTTGTCTTTAATCCTGACGCAAGAAGCGGCCCAGAAAGGGAAATCGAACCGACAGCGGGTGAGCATAAACTCGCGGCATACATCATTCCGGGTTTCCGGAGATGGAGTCATTTTCAGGTTACGCCTGATAAAAACATCGACGGAAGCAGCCGACATAAGATTCATGACCAGTGGAAGATCAGCCATGGTTTTCGGCAACCAAAGAGGGGATGATGCGATTCCTTTGACGAAGAAACGGAAGCGTGCGGGGTCGTCAGCATCGCCGATGATGGGATCGCAAGGGGCATTGAGGACACTGAGACGGCGGCAGTTTTCAGCGAGGATCTGCCTGATTGAGGGATTATCCATACTTTTTTGCCGTAAAATTAGATCGAGAGACATCGGATGCAGTTTTATTTTGCAACTAATCTTTGTAGAAAATGCAATCGGGCGGTCATTTCTGCCGGGATTTCCGAGGCATGCAGCCTCGGCACGGCGGTGCCATCCGGGGGATTTTTTTGACGGGGATCAGTTCACAATACAAGAAGTGGCGGCGATTTTGGTAGGTTTTCGGAAGTTAAGGGTAGATGCCGTGTCGGGGGAATTTTGTAATTTTGCAGACGAAAACGCAAAGAGACATGGACGAAAAAGATATGAAGGATATGAAGGAGGTGCGCGGAGCGGAATTCGGAGGCGAACGCGCCCTCTTCGGAGTGAAGAACGTGAAGATTGTGGACTGTGTGTTCCATTCAGGAGAATCGGCACTGAAACACTCGGCCGACATCGTGGCCGAGCACTGCCGCTTCGAAGGGAGATATCCTTTCTGGCACACGGAGAATTTCCGCATAGACGACTGCGAGTTCACAGTCGACAGCCGCGCCCCGCTGTGGTATTCCAACCATCTCGTGATGAGACGCACCCATATAGACGCGCCGAAGATGTTCCGCGAGATGAAAGACCTCTATCTCGAGGACGTCAAGATACCGGAAGCGGTAGAGACATTCTGGCACTGCCACGGCGTGAAACTCCGCAACGTGGAGATCGCCAAGGCCGACAATGTCTTCAAAGATTGCACGGATATAGACATCGACGGCTATCGCCATCAGGGGAAATACGCATTCCAGTATTGCAAGGACATAGTGATACGCAACGCGGTGCTCGACACCAAAGACGCATTCTGGGAGACGGAGAACGTGACGATCTACGACTCGGAGATCAACGGCGAATATCTCGGCTGGCATTCGCGCAACCTGCGCCTGATACGCTGCCGCATCAACGGCACGCAACCCCTATGCTATGCCGAAGGGCTCGTGCTCGAGGACTGCGAGATGGGTCCGCAATGCGACCTGGCATTCGAGGAATCGGAGGTGGAGGCCACGGTGACCTCATCGATAGTCAGCGTGAAGAACCCGACCACAGGCCATATCCGCGCACTGGCCATCGGCGAGGTGATCATCGACAAAAACGTCAGCGCACCTGCCGACTGCGTGATCGAGACAGAACTTTGACTTTTTAAGCCGGGACAACGACTTCCATGCTTGAACTGATCCAGAGCGGAGCACCGATAAGCTTCCGTCAGCGGCTGATGCTGACGGCCCAGCTGTCGTGGCCCTCCATCCTCGCTCAGTTGTCGAGCATACTGATGCAATATATCGACGCGGCGATGGTGGGACGGCTCGGCGCCGACGACAGCGCCTCGGTAGGCCTGGTATCGACAAGCCTGTGGCTCTTCTGGGGAATCTGCTCCGCGGCGATGGTGGGATTTTCCGTGCAGGTCGCCCACCGGATCGGCGCCGCCGACTATAGCGCGGCCCGCGGAGTGATACGCCAGGGGCTTGTGGCGGCTTTCCTCTTCGGCACTTTCATGGCTCTGGCCGGAATATCGATCTCAGGTCCTCTGCCGGAATGGCTCGGAGGGGACGAGGCCATCCGCGGGCATGCCTCTGTCTACTTCCTTGTATTCGTGGCCGCCCTACCCTTGCTCACCCTCAATTATCTCGGCAACGCCGTGCTCCGCGCTTCAGGCAACATGAAGACAGCGGGAGCACTCAATATCCTTATGTGCGCCCTCGATGTAGTATTCAATTTCTTCCTGATTTTCCCCTCGCGCACCCTTGAAGTCGCGGGAATCGGCATGCACATTCCCGGCGCCGGACTGGGCGTCTTGGGAGCGGCACTCGGCACGGTTTGCGCGGAGGCTGTGACGATGTCGCTGGCGCTCTGGCAGATGTGCTGGAGGCAGAAAGAATTAGCGATATTCGGACGGCGGGGGCGTGAGAACATGCGCTCGACTCATGAAGTGAATGAGCCGCGGGCTTTCCTCCCTACGGGTGTTGTGCTGCGCAACGCCCTGAAAGTATCGGCACCGATGACGCTCGAGCACGGGGTGATCTGCGGCGCCCAGATCATGGTGACGGTCATCGTAGCCCCGCTTGGAGTCATGGCCATAGCCGCCAATTCCTTCGCCGTGACGGCGGAAGCATTGTGCTACATGCCGGGCTATGGCATAGGCGACGCGGCGAGCACACTCGTGGGCCAGAGCTACGGCGCGCGACGCAAGGATCTCGCGCGGCAGTTCGGATATATGACCGTGGGGCTCGGCATGATAGTGATGACGGTGATGGGGGTGGTGATGTGGATATGCGCACCTGCGGTCATGGAGATGTTCTCGCCAGTGAAGGAGATACAGGAACTCGGAGTGTCGGCCCTGAGGATCGAGGCATGGGCCGAACCGATGTTCGCGGCCTCAATCGTGGCCTACGGCGTAATGGTGGGTGTGGGCGACACGATAGTGCCCGCGGCAATGAACTTCGGGAGCATCTGGCTGGTAAGATTGCCGATTGCGGCGCTTCTCGCCCCGACGATGGGACTCAACGGCGTGTGGCTCGCGATGTGCATAGAGCTGTGCTGCCGCGGGGGCATATTCCTATGGCGCCTGCTCAGCGGAGTGTGGCTGCGACACGGACTGCGGTGAATAATTTTGAATGTTGAATTTTGAATTTTGAATTTTAAGCTGGGAGGAGACGGATGATGAATTTTGAAT
>ERZ836877.4036-NODE-4036-length-15640-cov-2.664934_pt1 | contig 15640 bp, 10 predicted proteins | sample MGYA00519469_ERZ836877 | MGnify/ENA primary metagenome ERZ836877 (study PRJEB31850, sample SAMEA3708809) | human gut metagenome | biome: human gut; feature: human-associated habitat; material: faeces | place: China | collected 2014 ... | reverse complement strand
ATGGATTTTGCATCGTAACTGTGAAGGTACTGAACAGTTACAATAATTCATTTCCGGATCCGGCGTTTCAAACGCCGGATTCTTTTTATCTTTATGGAGTATCACAGCGAAAATACCAATATTCTGCAAATATCCATACTATGCTTCCCTCATACCTCGTTCCAGTAGTAATATCCATCTTTATTTTCATTGTAAAATTAAAATCTGTCTTGACTTTTTATCCTTCATATTGTATCATTCCATACAGTTCAAAAAAATACTTTTCAAAAAGAGGTATAAGTAATATGGATCCGTCTACATTTGTGGCTTTTTTCCACGATGCGTTAAATGCCTATAATAAGATGTGCGAACCGATCCTGCAAGAATTTGATATTCCGCAGGTATCCTTTGACATCTTGATGTTTCTGAAAAATAACCCTGATTTATGTACCGCCCAGCAGATCAGTGAATTCCGGAACATTAAAAAGAATCTGGTTTCTGTTCATGTGGATAAGCTGGTAACAGCAGGTTACCTGCAAAGAGGAACGGTTGCCGGGGACAGGCGGAAGATCCTGCTCTCCTACACCGAAAAAGCGCAGCCGATTCTTAAAGCCGGCCAGGAAATGCAGCAGAATTTTAAGCAGGAGCTTACCCGGAATATATCCGGAGAACACATAAGTATTTATAAGGAAATCATCGAAGCTATGGCCGGGAATGTCCGCCGGATGCTGAATGAATAACATGTAAATTCAAAAGGAGATCATCACTATGCAGGATAACAGGAATTTTTTAAGCACGGAGCCCATTGGAAAGCTTCTGCTCAAGCTTTCGATTCCGACCGTAATCGCCCAGCTCATCAACATGCTTTATAATATTGTAGACCGGATTTATATCGGTCACATCCCCGGGGAAGGGAGCCTTGCCCTTACCGGAGTCGGTGTCTGTATGCCAATTATTATGATTGTTTCTGCCTTTGCAGCCCTTGTCAGCTCGGGCGGTGCACCGAGAGCATCCATCTATATGGGCAAACAGGACAATGACTCCGCAGAACAGATCTTAGGAAACTGCTTCTCTCTCCAGATTGTGGTTTCTTTATTTCTGACTGTGATTTTACTGATCTTTGGAAAGGATTTATTACTGGCTTTCGGTGCCAGTGAAAATACCATCGGTTATGCAACCGATTACATGCGGATCTATGCCTTTGGCACCCTGTTTGTCCAGCTGACGCTTGGCATGAATGCCTTTGTAACCGCCCAGGGCTTTACAAAGATTTCCATGCTTTCTGTTCTCATCGGTGCAATCTGTAATATTGTTTTAGATCCTGTATTCATCTTTGGCTTTCATATGGGCGTAAAGGGGGCTGCCCTTGCAACTGTCCTGTCACAGGCTATTTCCACGATCTGGGTAGTCCTTTTCCTCTGCGGCAGGAAAACACAGATCCGTCTCCGGAAAGCCTGTCTGCTTCTCAAGGCGAAGGTAATTGTTCCCTGTGTTATGCTTGGACTTGCCGCCTTCATCATGCAGGCAAGTGAAAGCGTTGTAAGCGTCTGCTTCAATTCCTCCCTGCTTCGATACGGTGGTGATATTGCTGTCGGAGCAATGACCATTTTAACCAGTGTCATGCAGTTTGCCATGCTGCCCCTACAGGGAATCGCCCAGGGAGCCCAGCCTGTTTCCAGTTATAATTATGGAGCCAGAAATGCAGACCGGGTGAAGAAAACCTTCCGTCTGCTTCTGATTACCTGTCTGACCTATTCCGTTTTGCTTTGGGCGGCTGTAGAGCTTATTCCAGGTGCATTTGTAAGCATTTTTACTTCCGATGCGGCATTGGTTTCCTTCACGGCACCCATGCTGAGAGTCTATCTGGGCGGTCTGTTCCTGTTCGGTATCCAGATTGCATGCCAGATGACCTTTACCTCTCTGGGCAAAGCAGTAAACTCTATTGTTGTTGCTGTTGTCCGTAAATTTGTACTGCTGATTCCACTGATCTATATCATGCCTCACCTTGTGTCCAATAAAACCGTAGGTGTCTATATGGCAGAACCCATCGCGGATATTATTGCAGTACTCTTTACATCCGTTTTATTTGCGGTTCAGTTCAAAAAAGCACTTGCAGAGATTCAGAGTTAGCCTGTTTTACAGGCTGTCTCTGTTGCCCTTACAAAATTGATACAATCATACGATTGTACTTTGAAACGGTTTGCACAATGTGCTTTATGCGTTCTTCTCATCTTCTCCATCGTTGATCTCCGGCAAATTTCCATTACTAAATGAAGAATTAATTCCTATAGCCGCTCCTACTAATAGAAACCTGCTGCTGTGTGAACTGTAACTTTTCTACTACTTTATCTGCAAATGTTACAGTTCAGCCATTGACTTTCTAACCTTTTTCCCTTATAAATAAGAATATGACATATTACCTATCGTTTGAATGGGTAAATAAATTCACCCGATAAGGAGACCATTATGATTAATCAGGATCGTTTCATCCATCGTTTTAAAGAATTAGTTTCCATTCCCAATTCCTCCAAAGAAGAAGCTGCCATGTGCGATTATCTGAAAAAGGCACTCACGGAACTGTCCATCCCTTTTGAGGAAGATGATACGGCATCCAAAATTAACGGAAACTGTGGTAACCTTTATGTTTATGTTGAAGGAGAAAAGGCGCTCCCCCCGATCCTTTTATCCGCTCATATGGATTCGGTAGAGCCTGCCAAAAAGAAAAGCTGCATCTTTCATCCCGATGGTACGATCACTTCAGATGGAACGACCGTTTTAGGTGCCGATGACCTCGCCGGAATCTGTGCTATTTTAGAAGCCATTACTTCCATAAAAGAAGACGGCAGGGCACACCGTCCTGTAGAAATTGTATTTGATGTTTCCGAAGAAACCTATTGTGAAGGCATCCAGCAGTTTGATTTCTCCAGATTAAAATCAAAGGAAGCCTATGTATTCGATCTGACAGGCCCGATTGGCGGTGCTGCCTATCAGGCGCCTGCGATTCTTTCTTTTGAAGCCGTTTTCCATGGGAGAGCAGCCCATGCTGCCTTTTCTCCTGAAAACGGAATCCACGCCATCAAAGCTGCTGCACATGCCATTGATGCGATCTCCTGTGGCCGGATCGGAGACACGACCGTGAATGTCGGCACCATACAGGGAGGCTCTGCGACCAATGTTGTTCCGGAAACCTGCATCGTAACCGGAGAGGTTCGCAGCTTCCATAACGAAAGTGCACTGCGTAAGCTCGATGAAATCAAAGAAACCTGCAAAGAAGCCGCGCTCTCCGCAGGTGCCTCTGTTGATTTTAAGACAGAAACCCTTTGTCTGGCTTACCTGGTGGATCCCTCTTCCCAGGCAGTCAGCCGGTTTACCGCAGCCTGCGATTCCCTTCACCTTGAACCGAATCTGATCAGTACTTACGGCGGCAGTGACAACAATCACTTCTTCCATCACGGTATCACAGGCCTTGTGGTTGCCTGTGGAATGAACGACTGCCATTCCTGCAAGGAATATACCAGTGTTCGGGATCTGATGAAAGCCGCCAGACTGGCGGAAGCACTCATTCTGGCTGAATAGATACTATAATTTTATAACTTTTCTAAAATTCCGCACACCTCATGCAGGTCGGTAATCACCTCATCCACCTGCACTCCGGCTTCCTGTATCATGGTATCATCCCGTCCTTCCGGATGATACCAGCAGGTACGGATTCCGGCATGGTTTCCTCCCCGGATATCACTGGTAAGGGAATCTCCCACAATCAGCACTTCCTCTTTTCTTACCGGATCGATGGCATGAAATACCTGGGTAAAGAATTCCTGACTCGGCTTCTCTGCCTTTAAATCCTCCGACAGAAAAACACCATCCATGAATTCTCCAATCCCGGAAAGGCGAAGCTTCTTCGTTTGCGCCACAACCGTTCCATTCGACACCACATATTGTTTCACTCTGCCCTGCAGGGATTTCACAATATTGAGGCTGTCATCGCAATACACAATCGTATCTCCCAGGCGCACCTGATATTTCTCATTGAATTCTTCTGCAAGACCCGGATCAATTCCTTCACTTGCGAAGAAATCCCGGAATCTGCGAACCAGAATCTCCGGTTTCGTAAGCTCTCCACGCTCTAACCTCTCCCAGTATGTCCGGTTGATCTTCGAATAGCGTGCAATCTTCTCATCGGTACACTCCCCCAGATGATATTCCTCAAATAAGCTTTGGATAGCTGCCTTTTCTGCTTCCAGGAAATCCAGTAAGGTTCCATCCACATCCCATAAAACTGTTGTAATCATTTGTCTCTCCTTCGCCTACTTTTCAAACCGGAAATAAGCAAAGTCAAAATTACTTCCGGGCAGGAATGCAAAGGATATCTTCTGTTTACCGGTAATATTCTGCAATGCAAATGTTCTTTCTTCATAGGAATCGGCATTTTCTGTCCGGAACTCGCAGAGAATCCGCTTCTCTCCATCCGCACCTGTCAGAATCAGGTGAATACTGTTAAGCGCTAGCGGAGATTTCCCACTGATCCGGATCTGCTTCGGTGCTTCCGTAGCAAAATCGAATGTGCCAAAGTCAAGCATGACGTTATTACCGATTCCGGTTACGTTTCTTCCTTCCACCGTGAATTTATCTCCATAAATATGCTCTGCATCGGCAGCATCATTTCGTTCAAATTCCCGCTTCTGCTTTTCAAAGGAAAATCCGCTCACCTGGAAACCATCTGTCGTTTCGATGCAAAAGCTTCCGATTCCCTTAAGCTTCTTTGACAGCTTGAAGGTGTTCGGCTTAAAGGTCATCCATTCCGGCGGCTCATGGTAAGAGAATTCACCTAAGAGTTCTCCGTCTTCTCCCGGCACACCATCATAGAACCGGATCTGCACCGGATCAAGGGTATTGGCCCAGATCGGAACCGTAACGGTGTCAGACCCTGCTGCCCCAAAATCAATATGGTCGTATATCGCATAGGAAGAAGCTCCGCCTGCTGCAAAGCCAACGCCCTTATGAATACCGCTGCTGATATTCTCGCTGCCTCTGGTATAAAGTCCTCCGGTTACGAAATTATACGGATCGGTTACGGCAACGCCCAGTCCCTGTGCCGTGAATTTTAATACCGAAAGGATATGATAACGCTCCGTTCCGTTTTTGCACATCGCACGGAGCCAGAAGCTGCCATCTCCGTTTGCCTTTACGGTAACGGTATGATCCGGATTCACTGTGCATTCCGCAAGATTGGTTACGATTCCTTTCTCATTCGTCACACGGAACTCAATGTCATCCGCATAGTCCGCATTTTCCGGATAAACGATGTAAGTCACCCTTCTTTCACTGGCTTCCTTTGTAAAGGTAAGGCTCTCTGCCTGCAATTCGATCTTACGAACCGGAACCTCATCTGCTCTTCCACATTCGGTCGAAGCAAAGGTAACCTGCTGTTCCCTTACTTTATTCTTCCCATCCGGTGCATTTACCGACAACAGACTGATACTGCAATCCGGTGTTCCCGGGGAGGTCAGGGTCACTTTGATTTCACCCGGCTTTCCGCTCGAAGCAAGTACTACCAGCATTTTACCGGAAAACAGTCTCCGGGAGGTTCCCTTATACTGATCAAAGTCCGTGCTGTCTCCATTGTCAAGCCCTAACAGCCTTCCTTCGCCCTCCACACGGACATTGACACGGTTGTTAGCATTCGCGCAGAAAATGCCCTTTTCATCTACGGCAGAGATTTCAAGATAAATCAGGTCTTCCCCGTCCGCATACACTTCCGGCTTATCAGGATCCAGCCGGAAAGCTGCAGCATCCCCGAAGGAACACTGTACATCCTCTGCAATCACCCTTCCGTTTTCATCATAAGCCAGTGCCTTTAATTCGCCTTTTTGATAAGGAATCCGGAAGTTTCCGGTAAGCTGCTTCCCATGTTCATGGTCGATATCATAGGTTCCTACGGAATCTCCATTATAAAACAGCTCGATTTTCGGTGCATTGGAGCATATCCGGACATCCACCGGAAGTCCCTCATTGAAATCCCAGTAAGGGAAAATATGTACAAACGGAGCCTTACAGTAATCTGTCCACTCAGCCCGGAACACATATGCACTGTCTTTGGCAAAGCCTGCGGTATCGTACTGTCCGAAGTAGGAATTCTTCGTGCTGTACGGCGTCGGCTCTCCAATATAGTCAAAGCCTGTCCAGATAAACTGACCGGCACAATATTCAGCATCCCGATCCTTAATAATGCACTCTTCGGTGTTCTTTGCACCCCATCCGGTACAGCTGTTTCCAAGAGAGGAGCACTGCTCATCATCATCGGTAAGAAGCGTTTCTTCAAGCGGAAAATGATAAATACCGCGGCTCTGAACCACGGATGCCGTCTCACTTCCGTAGATCATCCAGTCGGGATGCTTCTTATGATGCTCCTCATAAAGCCGCTCGCCGTAGTTATATCCAACGAGCTTTAAGATGTCTCCACACTTCTGTCCGTTCTCCCACTGCATAAAGTTCGAGCCAAAGGTCACCGGACCGTTTCCTCTCGGATCATGCAGCTCCACCAGCCGTTTTAAAAGAGCTGTTACCTCCTGTCCACGTTCATCTGCATGGGTGTCATAGATTTCATTTCCGATACTCCAGCCAATGATGGACGGATGATTCCTATCCCGACGGATCCAGGAAGCCACATCCCTTTCTACCCATTCATCAAAGAAACGCGCATAGTCGTAATCGGTCTTTGAACGTTCCCACATATCAAAGCCTTCAGAAAGAATCAGCATACCGGTTTCATCGGCAAGCTCCATCATTTCCTGCGCAGGCATGTTGTGGGAGGTCCGGATCGCATTCACACCCATCTCACGTAATTTCCGGAACTTCCGCCGCAATGCAGGAACGCTGAATGCAGCTCCCAGACATCCACTGTCATGATGCTCACAGGTTCCGTGCAACTTTACATGCCGTCCGTTTAAGAAAAATCCATGGTCCACGGTATACGCTATCGTCCGGAATCCAAAATGCTGCCGGATGATCTGCGTCACTTCTCCCTGTACCAGAATTTCCGATTGTAAAGTATATAAATACGGATCGTCAATATCCCAAAGAATCGGATTTTTAACGGTTATATTCTGTGTCGTCAGGGAATACCTGCACCTTTCCACTCTTGCTCCCTTAGGAACACAGGAAGCGTCTGCTGCACAGGCATCGGATTCACAGACCGCTGCCACCTTTCCTTCCCTGTCTAAAATGGTCTGGCGCACCCGGATTCCTGCAAAGGAATTTTTCTCCTTTTGTAACAGCTCTGAAGTAACGGTTACCTTCCAGCTTCCGTTCTCCTTCGAAGTCGATACATAAATGCCATCGTTTCCAAAACGCAGCTCCGGACTCTCACACAACCATACCTTCCGGAAGATCCCGGCTCCCGAATACCATCTGGAATTCGGTGCATGATAATCCACACGAACCCTCACGGTATTCTCTCCGTCCTGAATCAGATCAGTAATATCAAACTGGAATGCAGAATATCCATACTTCCATTCTCCTGCAAGGGTATCGTTCACATAGACCTTACTGTCCATGTACACACCGTCAAACCGAAGACAGGTGCGTACGCCGTCCTTTTTCTCATAAACAAATTTCTTCCGGTACCATCCGGTTGATGTTTCATATAAATCATTCGTATTTTTAATCAGCCAGTCATGGGGAACATCCACCGGGTAAAAGGCAAAGCTCTCCTCATAATCACTGCCAAACGGAGCCTTATAAAACTCCCAGTCCTCACAAAATGAAACCCGGTTCTGATCCTTGTCACAAACCATACTCTTTCTCCTCCGCCACAAATGTTATCTGAATTTTTTAATATCCCAAATGTTCATACGTTCCTCTCCTTTCATGACAATCTGCATGCTCACACACAGATGCCTTTTCCATCTAATGAATCAGGAGATGTGTGATAAACGCCGCAGCCCACGCAATCACGCACTGCCATATTACCACAATTACCGCCCATTTACTACCAAGCTCCCTCTTAATGGAAGCAATGGCGGCCACACAGGGAGTATAAAGCAGACTGAAAACCAGAAGTGCTGCTGCCGAGGAGGTGGTGAGAACCGTTCCTATATCTCCTCCAAACAATACCTCCAATGTGGAAACCACACTTTCCTTTGCCATAAATCCACTCAGCAGGGATGTGCAGATTCTCCAGTCTCCAAGTCCTAAAGGAGCAAACAGCGGGGTCAGCAGACCGGCCACCTTTGCGAGCATACTGTCTGCGGAATCGGTGACCATATTAAAATGCAGATCAAAGCTCTGCAGAAACCATACCACAATCGTTGCAATCAGAATTACCGAAAATGCCTTCTGCAGGAAGTCTTTTGCCTTTTCCCAGAGAAGCTGCGCAACATTCTTAACGCCCGGCATACGGTAATTGGGCAGTTCCATGACAAACGGAACCGGCTTTCCTTTAAACAGGGTTCCCTTGTATAAGAAAGCAATCAGAGTTCCGATTAGAATTCCAAGTACATACAGCCCGGACATCACCAGTCCTCCATACTTTGGGAAAAAGACACTTACAAAAAACGCATAAATCGGGAGCTTCGCCGTACAACTCATAAAAGGAGTCAGAAGAATCGTCATCTTCCGGTCACGTTCACTGGTCAGGGTTCTCGTTGCCATAACCGCAGGCACCGTACAGCCAAATCCAATCAGCATCGGTACGATACTTCTTCCCGACAGTCCGATCTTACGCAGCAGCTTATCCATGACAAATGCCACCCGCGCGATATAGCCGCTGTCCTCCATCAGTGACAGGAAGAAAAACAATGTAACGATAATCGGAAGAAAGCTTAAAACACTTCCTACACCGGTAAAAATTCCATCAATCACCAGACTATGGATTGCCTCATTGACATTCATGGCGGTAAGTGCTGCATCCACAATCACAGAGAGCTTATCAATGCCCCATTCCAGCAGCCCCTGAAGCCATGCTCCGATCACGTTAAAGGTCAGGTAAAATACAAGCACCATAATACCGATAAAACAGGGAATAGCAGTATATTTACCGGTGAGAACCCGGTCAATCTTCTCACTGCGGACACGCTCCCTGCTCTCCTTGGGCTTTACGACCGTCTGCTCGCAAAGCCTCTCAATAAAATCAAATCTCATATCCGCAATTGCAGCGCTGCGGTCAAGTCCACGTTCCTTTTCCATCTGACTGACAATATGCTCCAGCATTTCCGTTTCATTTTCATCCAGCTTAAGCTGGTTAAGAATCAGGTGATCACCTTCAATAACCTTCGTTGCTGCAAACCGGACCGGAATTCCTGCCTCCTCTGCATGATCCTCAATGAGATGAACCACGGCATGAATGCAGCGATGCACCGCTCCGTTATGATCCTCTTTGTCACAAAAATCCTGTTTCACCGGACATTCCTGATATTTTGCAATATGGATCGCATGCCGGATCAGCTCGTCCACTCCCTCATTTTTCGCCGCTGAAATCGGAATCACCGGCACTCCGAGCATTGCCTCCATGGTATTCACATCAACAGCTCCCTGATTGCCAACCACTTCATCCATCATGTTAAGAGCAACAATCATCGGAATATCCATCTCCAAAAGCTGCATGGTAAGATACAGATTCCGTTCAATATTGGTCGCATCTACAATATTGATGATAGCACGCGGCTTTTCATTCAGCACAAAATTCCTCGAAACAATCTCCTCACTGCTATAGGGAGACATCGAATATATTCCCGGAAGATCCGTCACCTCCGTATTCTCATATCCCCGGATCACACCATCTTTCCGGTCAACGGTAACACCCGGGAAATTGCCGACATGCTGTCTTGCTCCTGTCAGCTGATTAAACAAAGTCGTCTTTCCGCAATTCTGGTTACCGACGAGTGCATAGGTCAGTATCGTCCCTTCCGGAACCGGATTCTCATGATCCCTGGAATGATATTTTCCACTCTCACCGAGTCCAGGATGATCGGTATTCTTACTCTGTTCAATTCCCCGATGATCTCTGGTTCTTTTCTGGATCTGTTCAATCTCAATTTCTTCTGCTTCCGTAAGCCGGAGCGTCAGTTCATAGCCATGAATCTGTACCTCCATCGGATCCCCCATCGGAGCAAGCTTTACTACCGTCACCTCTGCCCCCGGAATCATTCCCATATCAAGAAAATGCTGACGTAAAGCTCCTTCACCACCAACCTTTGTAATTACCGCACTTTTTCCAATCTGTAGTTCCTTCAGTGTCATTTTCGTTTCTCCTTTGTGTGTAACTGTCCGGCAGCTTCTCGCCTCACAGTTACAATACACGTCTTTTCCTTTTAAATCTTAGTGATTAAATTTTATCACAAAGGCAGTTGCTACGTATACAAATTTATTGTACGATAATGATGATTATTTATTCCCATAACCCAATAATCATTTTTAGGAACGAGGTAATCTGATATGATAAAATTCTTACAGGAGGCTGCCAATGTACTGCCCTCCCGGAAGCAGCTGGACTGGTACGAAATGGAATCGTATGCATTTATTCATTTTGGTCCCAATACCTATACCAATAAGGAATGGGGCAATGGCACCGAAGCTCCTTCCCTTTTTAACCCGGTAAAATTAGACTGTGACCAGTGGGTAAGCACCATCAAAGCTGCAGGCATGAAGGGTATGGTATTAACTGCCAAGCACCATGACGGCTTCTGCTTATGGCCTTCGAAGTATACCGAGCATTCGGTTAAGAATAGTCCCTTAAAACGCGACGTCGTGAAGGAGGCAGCCGATGCCTGCCGCAGGGGAGGTATCAAATTCGGTTTTTATTTATCCCCCTGGGACCGGAATTCTGCTTATTACGGTACCCCGGAATACAATGATTATTTCTGTAACCAGTTGACCGAACTCTTAACACAATACGGTGATATATTCTATGTATGGTTTGACAATGCCTGTGGAGAAGGCCCGAATGGGAAGAAACAGGTCTATGACTTCCCGCGTTACTTTGAACTGATTCACAAGTACCAGCCGGAAGCGCTGATCTTTAACGACTTTGGCCCGGATATCCGCTGGTGTGGAAACGAGGCCGGCGTTGCCCGCCATGCCGAATGGGCAGTCGTTCCGTCCGAGCTTTGCTTCTACAGCCCTGTGCAGACAGGAAAAGGCCCCATGGCAGATGAAGGTGACCTGTCATGGATTTATAATACGGAAAGGGAACTGGGAACCATGCCCAACATTTTGTATTCCAGGGGACTGACCTTTACCCCCGCAGAGATCAATATGTCCATCCGCCCGGGCTGGTTCTGGCATCCGGAAGAAGAACCTCATTCTCTGGAACGCCTCTTCCACACATACTTAATTAGCGTCGGGGCAAACTCCTGCTTTCATCTGAATCTTCCTCCCACAACCGACGGTCTGATTGATGAACGCGATGTAAAACGTCTTATGGAATTACGTGGATTACTGGATCAGGAATTCGGAAAAGAGATCCCCTTCCACCTGGAAAAGGACGAGACTTCTCCTGCTACACAGCCTTATTACCGCCTGATTCTGGAGCATCCGGTTCAGAACATCAAATATATTGTTGTACAGGAGGATATTGCGAAGGGACAGCGTGTAGAAAGCTTCCGTATCACGGCAGATTTCCTAAGCGGTGCCCAGTATCCCATTTATCAGGGAACCTGTATCGGTCATAAGAAAATCTGCCAGCTGCAGGATCCTTTCGCCTTACAGAATCCGCTTACGGATGATACCTCCGAAAGGATTTCTCAGGTACAGCTCCGCATCACGGCTGCCAGAGATGAAGTATTTTTGAAGTCTGTGAAATTATATGAGTAACGAGTTAATAATAAAAGAAGGGTCCTGCTTTTTCATTATCATTAAGATGATGAAATCAGGGCTCTTCTTTTTCATAAAAACTGCATTTGTCCGGATCTGAAATCGTCAACAGCCACACAATAATGCAACCACGACAATTTAACAGACACTGCCTGTTGAATTCGATAGCTCTGATAGAAGCGTCGCATAATTAGAGATTAGAGGCAGAAAAGCCTTTATGCTAAAAGCTTCACGGCGGTTTTGAAATAACAATTTCAGAGCCGCCGTTTCTTCGCTGCCCCTGAACCATTATAAATCACAAGCGCTGTCAGAATCAGAACATACCCAATCAATTTCAACACCGTCATATCCTCTCCTGCAAGGACAACCCCCAATCACACTGGCAGTCAGAGGATTCACCACCGTAAATACTGCTGCAGTTTCTGCCGGAAGATATTTCTGTCCGACCGGTTGAAACGTAAATCCAAAGCAGCTGCACAGCAATACAAGAAACAGCAGCATCAGCCACTGCTTTCCGGTCTGTGGCACACCAAAGCTTCCGGTAAACAGCGATGCGATCAGGCACAGTACACCCATCACACCGAGCTGCAGCATACCGACTGTAACCGGATCTGCATTCTGTGTCGCACGTTCCGTTGCCATAATGCATGCTGCATAGGTAAGCGCCGCACAGATCATTAATGCAATGCCAATTCCACCTCCCGGATTACTGCTTTGTGTAAGGGACAGAAATCCCACACCGCTCACTGCCAGTACCGCACAAAGCATGGTCTTCTTTTGTGGCAAAGCTTTCGTCAGTACCGCTGCATAAACCGGCACCATAACAATCGCCATATTTTCAATCAAGGCACTGACTCCGGAATCAATCTGTCTCAGTCCATACATTTCAAAAGTCATACAGACTGTATACAGAACGCCTAAGATCAGCCCGCCCTTTAAGCTCTCCTTACTGCATTCCTTCAGCTTTTTAAAGAAAATCACCGCCAGAACCAGAAAGGCCAGAATAAACCGGATTGCCAGAATGCTCATCGGTGACATGGATTCCATCAATATTTTAGAAAAAAGAAAGGACGTTCCTCTTGCGATAAAAACCGTTGTTAACAGAATCTTTGCACCTGTCCTGCTCATGTTGTCTCTCCTGTTATAAACCGCACAGCCTTAGCCAGCCGCTTTCCCGGATCTGCAAAATGTCCTCCGGGATTCAGTTCATATTTCACCTCACAGCATTTCTTTAGCACTTCTACTGTTTCTCTGGTGCGGTCTGCAATGGTTGACATAAGTTGGTCTTTCGTATTCGCTTCTTTCCCTCCAAGACTAATATAGATCCTCTTACCGGAAATTTCATTCAAATGCTCTGTTAGATAGGGTACGAACTGCGGATACCACAGCGATCCGGAACAACTCCCTGCCCCTGCAAACACATCCGTCTCGCACATTGCCCACAGTGCAAATAAGCCAGCCAGTGAATAGCCCATCAGATAGATGCTGCGTTCTTTTCCGTATTGCTCTCTGATCTGTGGCAGGTACTCGTTTTGAAGAACTTCAAGAGTATGGGGTGCTTCTCCTCCAAAGGATGCATCCACTTCCTTACTTTTCCACGGAGAAAACTCCCTGTTCCAATCCATCACTTCAAAAGCAAGCAACGTGTAATCGCAATCCCCGATCAGATGCTTGATCGTCTCATAGGTATTCAGAAGCTCCCTTTCCCGGAACTCATACATCCCCCAGAGAATCACCGGTCCCTTTTCACTTGTATGTAATGTATGCAGCTGCATGATAAAATCTCCCATAATATACTGAAATGTCTTCAGATTCTATGATTCATGACCACACCATAGATCTCTCACGAAAGTTCTGCCCGCTTTCCATAAGCGCACTTCAAAAAATACCGTATTTTCTATTGGAAGTCAACCGCAGGGAATATCTTCCATGGGCCTCGGTTCCTTTTCTCATATATCTTATCCGGCAGCAAAAACGCCTGTCACATCGGTTGATATGACAGGTGCTCTCTATAAATACCATCCTCAATTCCAAGTCTGACGAATGTCCTCCTTATTGTTCCGCAATGTGTCTCGTAATCTCCTCCCAATGCTCCAATACATACATTCCAATAATGGGATCATACATCTTCCCCAGATTCCGCTCGATTTCCACATAGCACTGGGAAAGTGTCATCGCATTGCGGTAATGCCTCGTACTGGTCATGGCATCGATGGAATCACAGATCGCTATAATCCGTGCTCCGACCGGAATCTCTTCTGCCTTAAGCCCGGATGGATAGCCCTTGCCATCGTACCGCTCATGATGATGCAGCACAATTTCTTTAAGCTCCACTAACCGGTGGGATTTACTTAAAATATTTGCCCCGATCTGTGGGTGCTGTTTCATCTGCTCCCATTCCTTGTCATTGAGCTTTTCCGGCTTTTTTAAAACACTGTCCGGTATCCCGATCTTTCCAATGTCGTGAAGATGCGCCGCAATATGGATCCTCTCGGTATCCTCCTTTGACAATCCGATCAATTGACAAATATCATGTGCCATATTGCTCACCCTCTGGGAGTGACCGGCGGTATAGCTGTCCTTGGCGTCCAATGCGCTTGCAATGCATTCAATAATATCATGATAATCCATATCCATGCCATTCTCGCTGCAATGCTCACAATAGGAAATCTTATAGGAATTACTGCGGTTAATGGCTCCGATCTCTTCTAACAGATTCATCATCCGATAGACCGTTGCAATCCCGATTCCCGGAATCATCTGGGACGCGATATAATAGATCTCCTTGCAGCTGCTGCAGTCCTGCCCTAAAATCACATCCAGCAAAGTCAGTCTTGCCTTTGTGATCCGGCATCCCCGCTCCCGCATCTGCCGGACAATCATTTCCTTCTGCATGTTGTTATTCTGAAACCTTTCTTCCGTATGATCTGTTCCCTGCCTGTTATAGGATCTGTTCCCTGTTTCATGTTCATATACTGTATTCATTTGTCACCTTTCCTCTATTGAGTTCCGGCTTATCTCTGTTTCTATGGATAAGTTCCTCTTTTAGTTTGCCGGTTTAGTTAGCACTGATTATCCGATGTTAGTTGTTACTAACACTGAATTTTTAAGTAAGGCACACACAAGGTATGCGCCTTACTTTGTTAGCTTTATCTAACCGTTATTATAACTTTTTTCTCAATAATGTCAAGGAGAGCCTGCCTTCGAATTAAAATTTCTTTAACCATTCAGCCTAATGCCACATCCAGTACCATCATCAGCGCAAATCCAACCGCCACACCAATGGTTCCAATATTGGTGTGTTCCCCATTCTGCGATTCCGGAATCAGCTCCTCGACCACAACATAAATCATGGCTCCTGCCGCAAAGGACAGAAAATACGGAAGCGCGGGACGGATACTTGAGGTTAACCAAATGGTAAGGAGTGCGCCAATGGGTTCTACAATCCCGGATAACACACCACAGACGAAGGCCTTCGTCCTGCTCATGCCTTCTCCTCTTAAAGGCATGGAAATAATGGCTCCCTCCGGGAAATTCTGAATAGCAATACCAACCGCGAGTGCAAGCGCCCCTGCCATCGTGATTCCGGTATTACCCATCACGGCTCCTGCAAAGGCCACACCTACCGCCATTCCCTCCGGAATATTATGAATCGTGACGGCAAGCAGCATCATGGTTGTTTTCGAGAATCCGCTTTTCACCCCTTCCGGCTTGTCACTTGCAAGATGCAGGTGAGGAGTCAGTGTATCAATCAGCAGTAAAAATACGATTCCAAGCAAGAATCCAACCAGTGCAGGAACCCACGGGATCACTCCCTGTTCCGCTGCCATATCAATGGACGGAATTAAGA
>ERZ836877.4035-NODE-4035-length-15644-cov-3.217589_pt1 | contig 15644 bp, 11 predicted proteins | sample MGYA00519469_ERZ836877 | MGnify/ENA primary metagenome ERZ836877 (study PRJEB31850, sample SAMEA3708809) | human gut metagenome | biome: human gut; feature: human-associated habitat; material: faeces | place: China | collected 2014 ... | reverse complement strand
AAGGTCGGCGACAAAGTCAAAGGCCGCGTAGTGGTTATGGCCGACTACGGTGCTTTTGTAGAGGTTGCTCCCGGCGTGGAAGGTCTTATCCACGTAAGCGAGATGAGCTGGAGCCAGCACCTCCGTTCCGCTCAGGACTTCCTGAAGGTTGGCGACGAGGTAGAGGCCGTAGTCCTCACTCTCGACCGCGAGGAGCGCAAGATGAGCCTCGGTCTCAAGCAGCTCCGTCAGGATCCCTGGGAAGACATCGAGGTTAAATACCCCGTTGGATCGCAGCACACAGCCCGTGTACGCAACTTCACAAACTTCGGCGTATTCGTTGAAATCGAAGAAGGCGTTGACGGCCTCATCCACATCTCCGACCTCTCCTGGACCAAGAAGGTTAAACACCCCTCTGAATTCACCCAGATCGGTGCCGACATCCAGGTTGTCGTTCTCGAGATCGACAAGGAGAACCGTCGTCTCAGCCTCGGCCACAAGCAGCTCGAGGAGAATCCCTGGGATGTATTCGAGACCATCTTCACCGTTGGTTCCGTTCACCAGGGCACAATCATCGAAATGCTCGACAAGGGTGCCGTTGTCGCTCTGCCTTACGGCGTAGAGGGCTTCGCTACTCCCAAGCATCTCGTTAAGGAAGATGGCTCGCAGGCCAAAGTTGATGAGAAACTTGACTTCAAGGTTATCGAATTCAACAAGGACAGCAAGCGCATCATCCTCAGCCACAGCCGCATCTTCGAAGATGAAGCCAAGGCAGAGAAAGCAGAGGCACGCAAGGCTGCCAAACGTCAGCCCCGCAAGGCTGAAGAGGCTCCCGCCCTTACAACTCCCGTAGAGAAGACAACTCTCGGCGACATCGAGGCTCTCGCAGCTCTCAAGGAGAAACTCTCCGGCAAAGCATAATAGAGCCGTCGTCTGACGCATAAACATAGAATCGCCCGAGCCCCCGCGGCTCCGGGCGATTTTTTTGTCTCATGCAAGCCATTGAAATTGAAATCTCCACACGTCCCCGAAATCTCTACATCTCTCTGATTAGCTTCCACACCGCGTTTGTCCGCCTCTTCCTTTCTAAGATTGTTCCCACCTCTTCGAGGTGTTCCCGGGGAACGCCATTCCTACCCCATACCTCGCGGCAAATTTCGGCCTAATGGCCTCATTTCCCGCTCGATATGGGGCTTACATTTTACACGCCACCTCCGGCGGCTCGCTCACACGTCATCCACTGGTTTCCGGTTATTCCCTTTAAGGGTTAAGGAGGATAGATTGGGGTGGAATCAGGGTTGGGAGTGGTAACAATCCCTTAAGTAAGCAGAGTGAGAAGATTTTGGTGGGGCGAATGAGGATGTGTGGAGATTTCGATGGTGAGGCAAATGGGAGACGTGGGGAAAACGTCTGGGATGTGCGGAGATTTCGATGGTGAGGCAAATGGGAGATGTGGGGAAGACGTCGGAGATGTGTGGAGGTTTTGATGTGAGGACTGCGGGATGGCGGGGACGTACGGGCGAGCCACCGGAGGTGGCGTGCCCAATGTAAGCCCCATATCGAGCGGAAAATGAGGCCATTAGGCCGAAATTTGCCGCGAGGTATGGGGTAGGGATGGATCCCCCTGGGAACACCTCGGAGAGGTGGGAACAATCCTGGAGAGGAAGAGGCGGACAAACACGGTGTGGAAGCGAATGGGAATGTGTGGAGATTTTGATGTGTGGCAATAGCTATTTGTGGGTAATCGGGCGACCGTAAAAAAATCCCTGCCGCCTATCGGGATAGACGGCAGGGAATTATGTCTGTGGGCGCCCCCGGCTATGATCCGGAAACGGGCGCCGGCAGTGATATGACTACAGATTATTTGAGGTGTTTCGCGAGTGTGGTGAGGATCTCGTCGCCATGGAGATCACGGGCGATGATAGTCCCGTCGGGGCCGAACAGGATTATGCACGGTATGCCGGTGATGCCGTAGAGATTTGTGGTGGCCTCGGTGCCGTTTACCCATACAGGCCAGGTAAGACCCATGTCAGTGGCAGCCTTGAGCGAGTTGGCAGGCTCGTCCCATACGGCAATACCTACAATTTTCAGGTTTTTGCCCTCGAATTCTTTCTGGGCTTTTCTGATGTAGCGCATCTCCTTGCGGCAGGGCATGCACCATGATGCCCAGAAGTCTACAAGCACATAGTCCCCTTTGCCCACAATTTCGCTCAGTTTGTGGGTGGTGCCGTCGTAGCTGATTTCGAAATCAGTGAATTTCTTTCCGGGCTGTGTGGCCTTGAGGTTTCTCTGGCGGAAAAGCTGCTCGTTGACTTTCTGATATTTTGTGATATCGGGATAGTCGCGTACAAGTGCCTCAAGATCGTCGGCGAGCCAGTTTGAGCCGAATGATACAATGTAGTAGAGGCCCAGGGGATTGGCTATGTTTTTCTTCGTGTTGGTGAGGATAAGCTCATGAAGCTCTTCTGTGAGGGCGTCTCCCATGGCGTTGTCCTGCTGGCTCCGGAAACGGTTTACAATCTGCTGCAGTTCGCTTGTAAAAGTGTTGAGTACATCGTTGAGGCCACCCTTTGTCTCGGTGGGTTTGAGTGCCCCGTTCTCCTCGCCTACATTCATGGTCACGTCAGCGCCTCCGATAAGGAGCCATGCCAAATCAGCATCTCCGATTTTTATGGCGCCGAGGTATGATGTAGTGCCGTCTACGGGGAAAACCGCCTTGCCGTCTTTTACGGCGATTGAATCTACGGCTTCACCCGTATCTACGTTTGATAATACCGCCATCTGGCCGTTCAGTGAGGCGGGCACGTTCACTGTGGTGGAGTATTCAGCTCCCCACATAGCGGCAGGTATAAGGGCCGCGGCGGCGAGTATGTTTCTGAGTATAGTCATATTGTAAAAGTGTTTGGTTATGGATTGGTGTGTAAAGGTAATATTTTCGGTGGATATAAAAAATAGTTAACCGACTAAAAATTGTCAGGCAGTTTGCTGTCCGGTGTTTTTTTGCTACTTTTGCATTGATGGAACAGAACAGGCCTGTTTCCCCGAAGGGGAAGATCAAGAATTTCTATGAGCGCGGAGCCGACGACGGAGCTGTCATGGGAGTGTATCTCGTGGCGCTTTTCGCGTTGATGGTATATTCGATGTCGGTATCTTTCGCCGCCGTTGCGGCAATGGCCATGATGATCGGAGTGCCTGTGCTGGTCTTTTATTTTCTCCGGCGCACCCATCGCAGCGCGCATGGCATGACGGTGTTCTCCGCATTGTGGATGCAGGGTATCACGATGTTCATTTGCGCCAGCCTGATCTTCGGTCTGGCTTCGTTTGTTTATCTCAAGTGGATTGATCCGGCCTTTATCCGCTCGATGCTGGAGGCGGCCGCCGATTACTACGGGAAACTTTCAGGTGCAGGCGAGGTCTACGACACTATGGCCGAGGATCTGAATATGATTCTGCGCAACAACATCCTTCCCTCCCCTGCCACGCTTGTGATGGCCTGGATGTGGCTGATCGTTTTCAGTGGATCGCTGCTGTCGATGCTTGCGGCGGGTGTGGTGAAAATGTGCAAGGTGAGCGCGCGCGATTAAAATTTTACAGACTGAAAAAATGGATATATCAGTAATAGTGCCGTTGTATAACGAGGCTGAATCGCTTCCCGAACTTGAGGCGTGGATAGAGCGTGTGATGAAGGCCAACGGCTTCAGTTACGAGGTGATTTTTGTAAACGACGGCTCCACCGATGATTCATGGGATGTGATAGAGCGTCTTGCCGCCGCAAATCCTGCCGTGAGGGGGGTGAGCTTCCGTCGCAACTACGGCAAAAGTCCGGCGCTGAACACCGGTTTCCGACGCGCCAAAGGGGATGTGGTGATAACGATGGACGCCGACCTGCAGGATTCACCCGACGAGATCCCCGAACTGTACCGCATGATAACCGAGGAGGGGTACGACCTGGTGAGCGGATGGAAACAGAAACGCTACGACCCTCTGTCGAAGACTATCCCTACCAAGCTCTTCAACGCCACGGCGCGCAAGGTGAGCGGCATAAAGAACCTGCATGATTTCAACTGCGGCCTCAAGGCATACCGCAACAAAGTGGTGAAACGCATCGAGGTCTACGGAGACATGCACCGCTACATACCCTATCTGGCAAAAAATGCCGGCTTCACACGCATCGGGGAAAAGGTGGTGAAGCACCAGGCCAGAAAATACGGCAAGACGAAGTTCGGTCTCGACCGTTTTGTAAACGGTTATCTCGATCTGGCCACGCTATGGTTCACGAACAAGTTCGGGGTTAAGCCGATGCATTTCTTCGGCCTGCTCGGTTCGCTTATGTTCCTGCTCGGGCTTGTGGCTGTGATCATTGTCGGCGCAAGCAAACTGTATGCCATGCATACCGGAGGGCACTATACTCTGGTGACAAATTCCCCATATTTCTATATCGCGCTCACGATGATGCTGCTCGGCACGCAGCTTTTCCTCACGGGATTCATCGGTGAACTTGTGGTGCGCAACTCTCCGAGGCGCAACGAATATGAAATCGAAGAGGAGATTGGTGAGGATACAGATGCATGACCCGTCCACGATATGAGAAAAGGAACTGATGTTGATATAAGCCGGTGCGGCGGTCTGCGTGGTCTCGTGCGCATTCTGGGGGCGCTTCTGTGCTCCTGGCTGATGGTATGCGCCCTCGGGGGATGCAATACCGACGGGTGTGCCGACAACAGGAGCGCCCTCCCGCTGATGGCGTTCTATTCCGCGACGACGGATGCTCCGATGGTGCTTGATTCGGTAGCCATAGGGGGAGTTGACGCTCCGTCCGATTCGCTGCTTGTTTTCCCCGGCCAGACTACCATTTCGGCCTATCTGCCGTTCCGTTTCGATAAAAGCTCCACATCGTTTTTCATACATTATGAATACCGTGAGCAAGGGCTTGACGACCCGCGTCTCAACGATACCATCACCTTCCACTACACTTCCCGACCGTATTTCGCTTCTGAAGAGTGCGGCGCACTGTTTGTTTATGAAATCAACCGGGTTGATTATACCCGCCATCTTATCGAGTCGGTTGTTGTTACCGACTCCGTAGTGACGAACGGCGATATGGAGCGTATACGGGTATATATCCGCACCTCGGAAGCGGAAACCGCCGCTGCAGGAAAGGGGGTGGGCCTATGAGACTGAGCGCATATATGGCTGCATTATGCATGGCCATCATCCTTATGGGAGTGCCCGCGCTTTCGGCACAGCGCCGTATAAATCCCGTACAGAACGCCTCCAAAGAGCTGCAGGGAAAGAATGAGCGGCGTCAGGAGGGTGATACTATCGACATGAGCAAGCTCAAGCAGATACACGATGCCAACGGCAAGGTGGTGCTTGTGGACACCGTGTCGGGCAAAGAGATTCCCGATTCTGTGGCAAACGGTCTGGTGCCCGGCGGCGAGATCCCGAAGATGATAAATCCGCTTTTTCATTCCGCTTCGGTGAGTGTGGATATCTGGGATCCGGTGATGCGTGCTTTCGGACAACATTACGGCCTTGTAGAGTTCTCGGCGGAGCTGAATCTCCATAACAGATATATACCGGTCGTGGAGATCGGTCTGGGTCAGACGGATTACACTCCTGAGGAGAACAATTATACATACCGGGTGCCGGTTACACCCTATTTCCGCATCGGATGCAACTACAACTTCCTGTACAACAGTAATCCCGACTATCTGGTGATGGCCGGTGTGCGTTTCGGTTTCACACGCTTCAGCTATGATGTGAACGATGTGACGGTAAACTCCGACTACTGGGGGGAGAGCGCCGTGATAGATTTTCCCCGCCAGAACTGTTCCTTCAGCTACATGCAGTTTGTGTTCGGTCTGAGGGTAAAGGTGTTCGGCCCGGTTTCGATGGGATGGTATTTCCGATACAAAGCGAAACTGCATGAGGCAAAGGACAATTACGGTAAGCCCTGGTATATACCCGGTTTCGGTTCACGCAAGGGAGCCATCACCGGATCGTTCTATGTGGCCTATACCATCCCGCTCCACAAGAAGGAGGTGGAACCGGTAGTAGAGTGAAATTCGGAAAGGGATCAGAGGGAATCAGAGGTATCAGAGGAATCAAAGGAGTCAGAGCCATCAGAGGTATCAGAGGAATCAGAGATCTCAGGCTCTTCCGGAATTTCTAAATTTCTATTTTCTCAATTTCCCAATTTCTTAATTTCTCAATTTCTGATCTCCCGTATACCGGAACAAAAGTTTTCTTGCTTGACTTCTCATGCTCTAACTTCTAACTTCTAAATATATGATAGCAATTTGCAGTGACCACGCCGGTTACGAATTGAAATCGATCCTCGAGGGATATCTTGAGGCAAACAATCTTGAATTTGAGGATTTCGGCACATTCAGCGCCGAGAGTTGCGACTATCCTGATTTCGCCCATCCCTGTGCCAGTGCGGTAGAGGAGGGGAAATGCTATCCGGGTATCGCCATGTGCGGTTCCGGCAACGGCATTGCCATGACACTTAACAAACATCAGGGTATCCGTGCCGCCCTATGCTGGACACCCGAACTGGCAGCCCTCGCACGGCAGCACAACGATGCAAACGTGCTTGTGCTTCCCGCGCGCTTTATCGCCCCCGAAGAGGCCATAAAGATAGTTGATACCTTCCTTTCCACTTCATTCGAGGGTGGACGCCATCAGCGCCGCATCGACAAGATACCGGTGAAGTGATCGCCGTGTGCCCGCTTTGAGAATGCTTCCGCGCATCCTATTAAAAAATGTTATATAGGGGAACCATACGGTAAAAGTTCCCGTTTTAGTCTCGAGACAATATTCGAAACTAAAAACTTACTGTTATGGATAATACCCAGAAAGATCAGGCTATTGCCGGTGCGGCCGCAGGTGCCGCGCGTGTTGCCGCACAAGTCAGCGCAGAAGCTGCGCAGGTCGCATCAAAGGCTGAGATGCAGGTTGCCAAAGACAAAGCCGCCGAGGCTATTGCCGCCGCAAAGGAGAAGGCAGGCGACCTGAAAGACAAGGCTGCGGATATGGCACACAAAGCCGCCGACAAGGCGGGGGATTTGAAAGATGCCGCTATGGAGAAAGGATCCTCCATACTTGACAAAGTGAAGGATTTTGCCGCCGATACCCTTGAGTCGGGTGCCAAGGCTGCCGGCAATCTTGCCGATAAGTTGCGTGACTGACGTGTATTGGCCACGACTAAAAGTACAGACAGCCCGCATGCATATGGAGATGATGCATGCGGGCTGTCTTGTGTATTTGCGCTGAAAAATCAGTTTTTGGAGGCGAAATCAGTCTTTGGCGGCGAGAGGTGCTGGTGTGGAGTATACGCGGGCGGCCAACTCCTTGTCAAACATATAGAGGCCATAGCCGTTGTCGCCGATCTTCTCAAGAGCGTCGATATATTCGCGTGCTGTCTCTTCCTCTTCCACCTGCTCGTTGATGAACCACTGGAGCATGTTCTGGCTAGCGTAGTCGCGCTCGGCGGTAGCCACTGCATAGATGTCGTTGATGAGCGATGTCACTTTCTGTTCGTGTGCGAGAGTGGCTTTGAAAGCGGCCAGAGGGGACTCCCACTCGGTCTCTACGGCGGCGATAGGCTCGAGCATCACTTTGCCGTCACGCGAGTTGATGTAGTTCATGAAGATGGTGGCATGGTCCTGCTCCTCCTTGAACTGTATCATGAACCAGTTGGCGATGCCGCTGTAGCCTTTGTTGGCGAAGTGCATAGACATGGAGAGATAGAGATATGCTGACCAGAATTCAGCATTGATCTGGGCGTTGATAGCCTTTTCAACTTCTTTGTTAAGCATAGGATATTGTAAATATTATGAGAGTTGTATCAAAGAATGCGACGTTCAGAAACTGTATGAGATGCTTGCCGTGAACATGGCGCCGTTGTATCCTTTTACGAATGTGTATCTTCCTGAGACACCCAGACGAAGGCTTTCAGACAGCGCTACGTTGGCGCCGGCGCCGGCATTCAGACCCAGACGCGACGTGCGGTTGCTCACGTCGTGGTTGTCATCGTTGAGGCGCAGGCTGCCGTGGCGGTTCCAGCTTGAATAATTGATGCCTGCCAGCGGGTATATGTCCCAATTCTGCCCTACGGGAAAAGGCACCTGCGCGTTCACATTGAGCTGCAGGGCGTCTGTGTTGTGATGTCTGAAAATATATGTGGCGTCAGGTGCGAGTCTGAAATGGCGGGCGAAGCGATATGTGAATGTCACTCCTGCCACAGCTGACCGGTTGTAGGTGTGATAGCCTGTTGTAAGTCCGACTGTTTTTTCTCCCTTACAGTAGTCCGCGGCATGGCAAGCCGTTCCTGTCAAGGCCGAGGCCACGGCTGCTGCGAAAATACAAGTTTTAAAATTCATTAGCAAATGTCGTTTGAACTCACAAACAATCGGTAGTTGAAAAATGTTGCCGGAGAGGGAGAAATGAAGCAGAACAAAGTTACACTATTCCGCAGGTATATGCAAACCAAAAGCGAAAAAATAGCTAACTTCGCATTGTGAAATCAGTCTACCGTATACTGCGCTCCCTGTTGGTGGTCGCCATCATCATTGCAGTGGCTTTCCCTCTGGTACTTTTCGTGGCTCTGTCGCTTCCCGCGGTGCAGAGCCGTGTGGCGTATCAGTGCGAGAAGGAACTGTCTGTCTTGCTTGACTGCAAGGTTACGGTAGGAGGACTCGGCATTGTGCCGTTCAACCGTGCTGTGCTCCGCAATGTGACGGTGGAGACCGCCCCCGGCGATACGGCGCTTACCGTAAGGCGCCTCGGAGCGGGCATAAGAATTTCCAGCCTTCTCTCTGCCGGTGAGCCTTTGACTGTCAATTATGTGGAGCTTGTGGGGCTTGATGCGCGCCTTCGTCGGGACAGTGCGGGCGCGCCCCTGAATATACAACCGATAATCGACGCTCTTTCCCCTAAGGAGAAAAACAAGCCCCCCACGAGGTTTGATCTTAAGATCAACACTGTGATGATCCGCTCCTCGAAACTGAGCTATGATGTGGGACCTGTGATCGCGGATGGCGGCGGGGAGGCCCGGCGTTTTTCTCCTGACCATGTGGCTGTAGAGCAGTTCCGCGCCGACATACGTCTGCCACGTCTGCGCAACGACGATTTCCTCATAAGTGTGAAGCGACTGGCTTTTGCCGAGAGAAACTGCGGGTTTGTGCTTGACAATCTCGCTGGCGACTTCATCATATCCTCCGCGTTGCTTGCCGCCCGCAACATGCAGGTGGTGCTCCCGCAGTCGCATCTGCGGTTTGATGATATGGAGATTCCCCTTAAGGGTGGGATGCGCAATGTGGCGGAGGCATTGAAAACCGCGCGCCTTGAGGCCGGTCTGCGCTCCGGAAGCAATCTGAGGCTTGATGACATGGCAGCTTTTGTGCCGCGGCTTAGGGATCTGCCTGTGGATGTGCTTTTCGAGCGTTTTGCCCTCCGTGGCAATCTCAATGGGTTCGAGGCCGATATGCGGCTTCTGTCGGATGCGCATGTGTCGCTGGAGCTGACAGGGGAAGCCGCACATCTGTCGTCGGACGATAACAGGAAAATATCTGTCTCCCGTTTGGCCGTCGATGCCGATGGCGCCGGAGTGCAACAGGTTCTTCAGCAGGCGCATCTGCTCAACGCCGATATGCCATTGAAACTTCGCACGCTCGGACATGCCGGTGTCGAGATCGCCGGTTCGCTCGAGGGGAAAAATCTGAAAGGGAAGATCGGCATAGCGGCCGCTCCCGGCCGTATTACGGCTGAGACTTCCGGTGTGTTCCGGAATGCCGGAGATTTCAGTCTGGATGCCAGCGTGGCTACGGAGGGGGCGCTTGATCTTGCCGGACTGCTGCCAAATCTGCGCATAGGTGAAGTCGATGGCGATCTGGATGCTTCAGTCGCCCGTAAAGGGGGGCGGGTCCAGGGCGCCGCGGATGTGGAGATTGACCGCTGCGTGTTCCGCGATGTAGCCTACGAGGCGGTCAAAGCGCATGCGGAGATCGAGGATGGTGTGGTGAGGGGATCGGCCGGTATCGACAATCCCGGTATCGCCCTCAGCCTTGAGGGTGCGTACTCCCTTAATAAGGACAGCAAGCTGATAGAGCTTGATATGGATATCGCCCGTTTTATCCCGTCGATGCTGAACCTCACGGAAAAGTCGCCCGGTGCCTGCTTCAGCGGCGCGTTGGATATGGCTCTGGAAGGGAGCGGTTTCAATCGCCTGCGGGGCACCGCCTCGCTGAACCATATCCGTTATTCGCGTGCCGCCGGCGATGAACTCACACTCGACAATTTCCTTGTTACAGCAGATTCCACACGCATCACTGTGAGAAGCGATTATATAGACGGTGAGTTGAGCGGCGCATATGATTTCGCCGTTATCGCAGGTGATCTCAGGCATATCGCCGGAATGGTTTTCCCGGCGCTTGTGCCGCAGATGGCGGCCGCGCACGCAGATGTGCGTGAGTCCGGCAACGACTTCAGATTTGATTTCACCATAAAAGAGACAGAGCGGCTTGCCGGATTTTTCAATCTCCCAGTGAGTGTGGTATACCCTGTGAGACTGTATGGCGCATTTTCAGGGCCGTCGCGTGATCTTGCCCTCAGTGTCGACGCGCCATATCTGAGGCAGGGAAACAAGCTGATAGAGAACACTGTGATAGGCGCGTCCATGTCGGGTGAGGAAAATATGGCGAACCTGGATATCTCCACTAATATGCCTACCAAAAACGGCCTGATGGGCATAATGCTCCAGACACGCGGGGGAGCAGACCGTCTGTCAACTGACATTTCGTGGAAAATAAACCGCGAGCAGGCTTACGAGGGTAATATCGGGATCGCGGCGATGTTCAGGCGTGATTCCGACAAGGGGCTTTACACCGATGTTGATATCGCCGAAAGCACACTTACCTTCAACGACTCCACATGGATCGTGAATCCTGCCAAAGTCACCGTGTCGCCCCGGCATGAGGTGAAGGTGTCGGGTCTGAATGTGCACCGCAGCAACCAGTATGTGAAGATTGAGGGCAGTGTGAGCGACAATCCATGGGACCTTCTGACCCTTGACCTGCGTAATTTCTCGCTTGATTATCTTTTTGAGTCACTCGGAATAGACAAGGTGATGCTCGGCGGTGATGCCACAGGCACTTTCTATGCCTCGCGCCTGCTGTCGCCGGAACCGAGACTGGAGACACCGGGGTTGAATGTGAAAGGGATCAGTTACAACAAGGTTGTGCTCGGCGATGCCGATGTGCGCTCGCGGTGGGAGCCTGAGACACGGGGCATAACCCTCGACGCCACCATTGACTCTGACGAGGGGCGCCGTTCGCTTGTCAACGGAGCCATATATCCGATGAACGAGTCGCTTGACCTCACGTTCACGGCCGATCGTGTGAAAGTGGGGTTCATGCAACCCTACATGGAGGCGTTCGCATCCGACATCAGCGGATACGCTTCGGGACGCGCGCGCCTCTGGGGCACATTCAAATATATCGATCTCGAAGGGGATGTGTTCGCCGACGACCTGCGTCTCAAGGTCAACTTTACCAACACGTATTATACGGCCACCGACTCGGTGCATTTCAGGCCGGGACTGATAGATCTCAACGGCATACGGATCAAGGATTCCGAAGGGCATACGGCAAATCTCAACGGCTGGGTAAGGCATAAGTTCTTCAAGGAACCGAGATTTGAATTCGGTGTTACAGACGCCTATGATTTCCTGAGCTATAATACCACCGCGCGCGACAACCCCGTGTGGTACGGCAAGATCTACGGCAACGGTTCGGCATTTGTGAAAGGTGAGCCGGGAAGGGTAAATATATCGGTGGATATGTCCACGGCACCGCGCTCCACCTTCACTTTCGTATTGTCTGACCAGGAGGTGGCCGATGAGTTCTCGTTCCTCACTTTCCGCGACAAGAACACCCTTTCCGCCGAGTTGTCGGATACATTGCGTCTGGAACGCGACACCTCAATGGATATAGTGAACCGTCTGCGCTCACTCGCCGAGAACCACGATGCCGATACCCCCTCGGACTACGAGATATCGCTGCAGATGCGTGTGACGCCCGATGCGCGGCTCAATCTGGTGATGGATCCAGTGGGCGGTGACCGCATACGCGCCAACGGCAGCGGACACCTGAGGATGGATTACGGTTCCGCCAACAATGACCTGCGCATGTACGGCACCTATACGCTCGACAGGGGAAGCTATAATTTCACCTTGCAGGACATCATCATAAAGGATTTCACGATAAAACCCGGAAGCCGCATAACATTCAACGGCGATCCATACAACGCAGGGCTTGACATACAGGCTGCCTATGCGCTGAACGCCAACCTGAGCGATCTTGACGAATCGTTCCTGCAGGACAAGGATCTCAACCGCACCAATGTGCCGGTGCATGCCATACTGAAAGTGGCAGGAGACCTTGTGGCGCCCGAAATATCGTTTGACCTGGAGTTTCCCACACTCACCACCGACGTCTACCGCAAGGTGCGCTCAATCATCAGCACCGACGACATGATGAACAGGCAGATAATCTATCTGCTGGCTCTTAGCCGGTTCTATACTCCTGATTATATGGCCTCCACCACAAAAGGAAATGAACTTGTGTCGGTGGCCTCGAGCACCATTTCCTCTCAGCTGTCAAATCTTTTAGGATCAATTTCGGAAAACTGGAACATTGCCCCGACTTTCCGCAGCGACCGCGGAGACTTCTCGGATGTGGAGGTGGATGTGGCTCTTTCCTCGCGTCTGCTCAACAACCGCCTGCTGTTCAACGGCAATTTCGGATATCGCGACAATTCATTGAATACCTCGCAGTTTGTGGGCGACTTCGATCTGGAATACATCCTTGACCGCCCGGGCATGTGGCGCCTCAAAGCCTATAACAGGTATAACGACCAGAACTATTATCTGCGCACGGCTCCTACCACACAGGGTGTGGGTGTGGTGCTGAAGCGCGATTTCGACAGCTTCTTCTCGTTCCTAAAGCCACTTGTGCGCCGCTCCAGGAAGTCTGTGCCGCAACCGGTACAGGAGACACCTGCCGATACGCCCTCCCCTTCGGGATCGTCAGTCCCCTCAGACAGCGCCGCCGTCACTCCTCCCGCCGAGCGCACCACGCCGCCCCCACGTGTCAAGCCGGTGGCGCGACCCGGGCATGGCAAGTAATACAGCAAGGAAATACAAATGCTACGGCATGCAGGTGATATACGTGCTTGCCGTAGCGTTTGTTTGTGTATGATGGTGTGATTATCAGTGGCAGCATCCGTCGCCGCATCCGCATGAATCGCCGTCGCCGCAATGGTCGTGGTTGCATCCGCATCCGCAACCGCCCTGGAACGGTTTGATCTCCTCCGGGGTGGCCTCACGCACTGCGAGGATCTTGCCGTCGAAACGCACAGCCTTGTCGGCAAGGGGGTGGTTGAAGTCCATTTTCACATGTGTGTCAGTTACTTCCTTGACAATGCCAGTGATGCGGAATCCGTCAGCGGTCATCATGGGGACAGCTGCACCGACTTTGATCATCTTGTCGTCGAATTTGCCGTCGATGGTGAACACGTCGCGTTCAAGTTCCACAACCTGGTCGGGATCATATTTTCCGAATGCTTCGTCTGCAGAGGCGGTGACATTGAATTTACCCCCTACTTCCAGTCCTTCGATAGCTTTTTCAAGAGGACGGATCATGCCTTGGGTCACACCGAAGACAATCTTCTCAGGATCCTCTTCGTTAGTCTGGTGCACGAGTTTTTCTGTGCCGTCGGGCTCGATAGCGTAGAGGTCATATCCGAGTTCCACGTATTTGCCCGGTTCGATTTTTTCCATAATTCTTATGTTTTTGATTGTTTGAAAGTTCTTAAAGTATAACGTCTGGGGGAGGGAGAAGTTGGAGGAAGAGAGTGATCAGAGGAATCAGAGGAATCACAATTTTCTGAATTTCTATTTTCTCACTTTCTTAATTTCTCACTTTCTCCATTTCTTATTTCTCAACTTCTCACTTCCCCGTCAGGATCCCGCGGATGTCGGAGAGTTTGTTGAGGGCCTGGAGAGGGGAGAGGTTGTCGATATCGAGGTGAAGGATCTCGTCGCGGATCTGGGAAAGCACAGGATCGTCGAGCTGAAAGAAGGTCATCTGCATTCCCGGCGCGCTCTCAGGCTGCGGTGCGGCGACTTTTTTCTTCCCTTTGGTGGTTTTGCCTGTTGGCGCTTCCTGTGACGAGGAGGTGTCGAGTGGTGAATGGCGGTTGAGATGCTCAAGCTGCCTTAGTACCTCCGACGCACGCTCCACAATGCTGCGGGGCATGCCGGCGAGTTTCGCCACATGTATGCCGAAACTGTGCTCGCTCCCTCCACGCGCGAGTTTGCGCAGGAACACCACTTTGCCGTCGATCTCCTTTACCGAGACATTGAAATTCACCACGCCGGGATATGACTCCTCCATCTCGTTGAGTTCGTGGTAATGGGTCGCGAAAAGCGTTTTCGGTTTCAGCGGCGAGGAGTTGATATGCTCCACTATGGCCCAGGCAATGGAGATGCCGTCGTAGGTGGAAGTGCCGCGTCCCAAAAGTATCAGGGAGCGGCGGCTCATGTTGTTGAGGATAGAGGCGGCCTCGTTCATCTCCACCATGAATGTGGATTCCCCGAGGGAGATATTGTCGGAAGCGCCCACGCGGGTGAAAATCTTGTCTACAACGCCTATGTGTGCTGAGTCGGCGGCCACGAAACTGCCTATCTGCGCCAGCAGCACGTTGAGAGCCGTCGAGCGTAGCAGGGCCGATTTACCCGACATGTTGGGGCCAGTGATCATCATCACCTGTGTGGCGTCGTTGTCGAGATGCACGCTGTTGGTAATATAGGGGGTACCGGCCGGCAGCTCTTTCTCTATGACGGGATGTCGCCCTTCGCGTATCTCTATCTCAAGCGAATCATCCACCACAGGGCGGTTGTAGTGGTTCTCCAGTGCCACACGGGTGAACGACAGCAGTGTGTCGAGCCGTGCCAGCAGCTGCGCGTCGGTCTGGATGGCTCCCACATATTCCGCCAGTCCGGCCACAAGGGAGTTGTACAGACGTGTCTCTATGATCTCTATCTTTTCCTGGGCGGTGAGTATCTTCTCCTCGTATTCCTTTAGCTCCTGTGTGATGTAGCGCTCGGCGTTTACCAGTGTCTGTTTTCTTATCCAGCACTCCGGCACCTTGTCGCGGTGGGTATTGGTGACCTCGATATAATATCCGAACACATTGTTGTAGCCGATCTTGAGGCTCGGGATTGATGTTGCCTCGCTTTCGCGCCGCTGTATCTCGAGCAGGTAGTCCTTCCCCTGATAGGCTATGTGGCGCAGCTCGTCGAGTTCGGCATCCACTCCGGCCTTTATCACGTTTCCGCGGTTGAGGAGATTCGGCGCGTCCTCCACAATCTCTTTCGCGATGCGTTCGCTGATAAGGTGGCAGGGGTTGAGCTGTTCGCCGATGGCACGCAGCGGTTCGCACTCCACCCCCTGCAGCAGTTCCTTTATCGGGGCTATGGCTTCGAGGGCATGCCGCACCTGCACCATTTCTCGGGGAGTGATGCGGTTAACGGCGACTTTGGATATCAGTCGCTCGAGATCGCCGATGCGTTCGAGCTGTTCGCGCAGGTCAATCACTTC
>ERZ836877.4033-NODE-4033-length-15648-cov-4.286924_pt1 | contig 15648 bp, 10 predicted proteins | sample MGYA00519469_ERZ836877 | MGnify/ENA primary metagenome ERZ836877 (study PRJEB31850, sample SAMEA3708809) | human gut metagenome | biome: human gut; feature: human-associated habitat; material: faeces | place: China | collected 2014 ... | reverse complement strand
GATTGGCGTCTGGGAGGAGGCTTGGTGTTGGTAGCCCGCCTGAAGGGACAGATAATAGGACTTGCTTTCTGTGTGAAAGAAAACACGCTCTCCTTTGTAAAAGAGATGCTCTATGATACGCCGGTGGGGAGGGATGCGTTGTTTCGTAAGATATTCTCTCTTTATGGAGTGGATAAGTTGGAATATATCCATGCGGCGGATGCTTCGGCGCTTCCGTTGGGAATGGCCCGGATTATTTCTGTAAAGGGGATGCTTTCCCTCTATGCGGAGACCCATCCGTCAGCCCGGCTTTATTGCCACGTGGACGGAGACGATGCTATCCCCGAAAATAATGGTTATTATGCACTGGGACAAGGACAGTGTATTCAGGGAAAGCAGTCCGGCAAAGAGTATGTACCCTATACCATAGAGAACCTGACACAAAAAATGTTTGAAACCGAATGGCCCTATATGAGTTTGATGCTGAATTAGGTTTTACTATCTGCTGGAATGTAGCGATATGGAGACTATCATGTAACCATTGTCTACAATAAAAGGCCATTTCCGTGTTAATAGCCCATTGCCGGAAGCGAAACATGAGACGGAATAACTGATTCCGTGAACCCGGATTAAAGCGTCCTACTTTATTTCCTCGGCAGTAAGGAAGCTTTCCAGTTCTTCCGCATTCAATCTTAAATGGAACTGTCCCTTATAGGCAACGGATATGCCTCCTGTCTCTTCGGATACCACTACGGCTAAAGCGTCCGTCTCCTGAGATACGCCCAACGCTGCGCGATGGCGGAGACCTAGCGATTTAGGAATATCCGAACTGTGCGACACCGGGAGGATGCAACCCGCGGCAACGATACGTTTATGCCGGATTATCATGGCTCCGTCGTGCAACGGGCTGTTCTTAAAGAAGATGTTCTCGATAAGGCGCTGGTTCAGGTTGGCGTCTATTTCGTCTCCTGTAGCAATGATGTCGTTCAGTGGAATACTCTTCTCGAAAATAATCAGTGCGCCTACCTTTTGTTTGCTCATGCTGAGGCATGCCATCACTACAGGCATGATTTCCGATTTATCCGTATTCTCCTTTTTGCTTCCCCTGAGGAAACGGAACAGCTTGCTGGCTTTCTCGTGTGAACCGAGTGTGATAAGGAACTTTCGTATTTCATCCTGAAACAAAACAATCAGTGCAATGGCTCCCACCTGTACCAACTGGTCGAAGATGGCGCCCAGTAATTTCATTTCCAGCACTTGCGACACGAATAACCAGATAAGGATGAATATAAGGATTCCGATGAAGACTTTTAGCGAACCGGAATCTTTCATGAACTTGTAGGCATAATAAAGCATGAATGCTACAAGCAGGATATCGATGAAATCTTTTATGCTGAAATCAAAAAACATAATTTATTGTTTTATAGGATTAACACCATTCTGCATGGCTTCTACTATTTTCACGGTTTCAACCGCCTCTTTCACATCGTGTACCCGCAGGATGTTGGCACCTTTTAATAAAGAGATGGTGTTGAGTGCAGTGGTTCCGTTCAGTGCCTCGAAAGGAGTACCGCCCAGTAACTTGTAAATCATCGATTTACGTGATACCCCTACTAACACCGGCATTTCAAAAAGGCTGAATTCCTGTAACTGGTTCAATAGTTCGTAATTGTGTGCCAACGTCTTGCCGAATCCGAATCCCGGGTCAAGTATGATGTCTCTTACACCTTTAGCATGCAATTGCTCTATTTTGGTAGCAAAATAAAGGAATATTTCTTTTATCAGATTGTCGTAATGCGGGGTGGCTTGCATGGTTTGCGGTGTTCCCTGCATGTGCATCATGATGTAAGGAACGTTGAGCCGGGCTACGGTATCAAACATGTGCGGGTCCATTTCTCCGGCGGCAATATCGTTAATGATAGCCACACCAAACTCTTCCACACACATTGCTGCAACGTCTGCCCGGAATGTGTCTACGGAGATAATGGCGTCGGGATGCTCTTTGTTCAGAATCTCCAGTGCCATGCGTAAACGCCGCATCTCCTCTTCGGGGGAAATGTTTTCGGCATTCGGACGGGAGGAGTAAGCCCCTATATCAATGATGCCGGCTCCTTCTTCGAGAATCCGGTTGGCCCGTTCGCTGATTTCCTGTGCAGTCTGGTTGCGGCTTCCTGCATAAAAAGAGTCCGGAGTGATATTGAGAATACCCATAACTTGCGGTGTGGATAAATCCATCAGAGCTCCTTTGATGTTGATAAAGTTCCTTGTCATTCCTTTTTATCTCCTTTCTTTCATCTCGCAAAGGTAATCACAATATTTGATTTATGAAGAACGAAGAATGAAAAATGAAGCATGGAATATGCTTAGAATTCTGTGATAACCGGTTTGCCGTCGAGCCACGCTGCCATATTCAGTACAAGCAGGTTCCAGTTCTGGAAACCTTTGTTCAATACAGGTTCCCCATTGTCCGGCAGGTAATATTCGTGTAAGGCCCCGAAACGTTCGTAATCGCGTCCCAGCAGTAGAATCGTCTTTTCTGCCAGTTCCCGGGCTTCTTCGGTGAATCCGTATTCCACAAGTCCCCTGAAAACAAGGTAGTTTACATTAATCCATATCGGTCCCTGCCAGGAAGAGGGGTTTCCGCTGGCACGTGTGTCGTACATCTTTTCCAAAGGGGAAAGCGTGCGGATGCCTGCTGGAGCATTGAACGAACGGGTATCGTGAAACTGGCGCTCCACTATCTCTTTGGCTTGTTCCGGAGTGGCTATGCCTGCCCACATGGCCATAAAACCGCTCCATACGCTAAACCGCTGTATCAGGCAATCGTACGTACGCGGCTGTCCCACGTGCAAGTAAAGTTTGTCCGGTAGCAAGGCGTCTATGTCCGGTTTCTCCACAGGGAGAAGGTTCAAGTCTACACTATAGTAAAATCCGTCCCGGGGGTCCCAGCAATGTTCCCTTATCTTTTCCTTTAGCGTCTCTGCCTCTTGGTGGAAACGTTGTGCAATATCCGGCAGTTTCAGGCATTCGGCCAGATAACTCATGGCTTCTAGCTCTTTGTACATCATGGCATTCAGGAAGATAGAACCGGAACTCTCGTGTGGCCGGTAAAACGTGCTCGGGTCGTTGTCCACTCCAATCGCCTCGTCCGTTTCCCAATACATAAGTCCCGTTGCTTTGTGGCGGTGGAAGTTCAGGTATTTGCTCACGAAAGCCTGTAGGGTATAAAAGTCCTCACGCAACCATTCGGCGTCTCCGTTCATATTCTTTGCAATAAAAGCGGCATGCTGGGCCAAGGTAGGCTTATGCATATTGCTCTTCCAGGGATTGCGGGTTTTCAGCATCTCTTCGCGGCTGGGCGCATTGCGTTCTATCCATATCGGAATCCATCCGTCCATGCCTCCGTAGCTGAGGGAGTTGAGCACACACCCCTGTTCATATTTCAAAGCCTGTTCGCGGTCCTTATCCGTACCGTTCTCCAATAAGATTTGGCGTAACGCGATGTTGCTCAGCCATGAATCCCAGTCCCATAGCATATCGAGGTATTGGTTACTGCCGGGAGCCAGAAACGGGAATTTCAGAGAACCTCCGGCTTCCCGGTACATTCCCTTCATATCTTTATAAATATGTTTCCGGCATATCTCTTTGTATTTCTGGATGTTTTCAGGAGTCCGTTCCGGTACCTGTGCCATAAGGGAGAGGCTTAAGCCGAGGCTTACAAAAGTAGTGAACAGTGTTTTCATAAGATGAGCGATTATATTTAAAGTCTTGACAAATATAATAGATTGTTTTCGAAAACAGGTACTTTGTGTATGCTATTCTTTAAAGTGCTTTCCAGAAAGCCATAAAATCTTTGTATAGTCCGTAGCAAACCAGTTTGTCTTCGGCCTCTAGCAAATAGTCTTCTTCGAAGTGGTTGTCCACCTGATGTTCCAGCACGGAAATTCCTAAACTATTGTATACCATTTCCCCTTTTACCAATGCGATGACTTTAATATGGAACTCTTTCTCTATGCTGAGCTCGTTTATATTGTACCCTACGAATGATGGGGGTATTCCGAATTGGATAATATAATGTTTGTCGTCTATCCGGAACGAATTGACATGGAGATTTAAATCGAGTGACTGTACCAGACTGCGGGCCGCCTCTTTTTCGGGCGTCAGGATACTGTCCAGTTCGAAGGCCTCCAGTACGGTTTTGTGCAGGTCGTCTACAGCACGGGCATAAATGTGCTTTACTTTGTTCTTTTTCAGCAAGGCTACCACGCGGATGGAAGCGCCGAAGTTCTCGCCGATGGCTACAATCACTATATCCACATCTTTAAACGGAAGGGTGGAGAGCGCTTGTTCGTTGGTGGCATCAAGAATGAGCGATGTCGCTATTTTATCTTTCAAGGCTTCGGCACGCGATTCGTTGATGTCGGCACCTATCACTTCATGTCCCAGAATCGACAACTCTTCGGCCAGCACACTGCCGTAATTTCCTAAACCTATAATAATGTATTTCATAATTAGTTGATTATAATGTTATCATTCGGATATCTATAATTAGCTGCTTTCTGTTGGCGTACCATGCTGGATACAAAGGTAAGGACTCCTATACGCCCTATATACATCAGTAATACAACGATGACTTTGCTTTCGGTCTTCAAGGTAGGGGTGAGGTTGAGGCTGGAACCTACCGTACTTAAAGCCGAGGTACATTCGAACACCAAAGCGGTAAGGGAGGCTTGTGGCTCCAGTATGCTCAGGATAAAAACAGCCGTAAAGGCGATGAATAAATAAAGGATAAGCGTAGCGTTGGAACGGCGGATGGAATCATGCGATAATTCCCGCTGATGGATGGATAACGTTTTGGAGCCTCGCAGGATAGACCGTAAATTCAGCATCACTACGGCAAATACGTTTACTTTTACGCCGCCTGCCGTAGATTGTGTTCCGCCTCCTATTATCATTAAAACAACCATTAGCAAAATACTTTGCGTACTGAGGGAGCTGAGGCTGACGCTGGAGAATCCGGCCGTACGCGGACAGGTAGCGTTAAAGAAGGCTTGTACCCATTTGTCTAAGACCGGCATTCCCGCAAAGGCATGCCTCCATTCAAAAAGAGCAATGGTCAATGTTCCGGTGATAAGTAATATACCGGTCATTACCAATACGATGCGTGTGTTTAAATTGTACAGATGCACTTTTCTGACGATTGTTTTCTTGTCGGAGAACCGGCAGTATATTCTTTTTATCTTATAGATAGCCGTTTGGTATAGATTAACCAAGATAGGGAAACCGATGCCACCTAATATAATAAGGACAGAGATGGTAACGAACAGCAGGTTGTGTTGGCTCATGACCATCTCATTGCCTAAATTCTGCGGAAGGGTGGAGAACCCGGCATTACAGAAGGCGGAGATGGAATGGAAGGCGGAGAAGGCCAACTCCTGCTCCAGGCTCATTCCCAACGTTCCATGTACATTGAAAAACAGGATGGCTGTACCGATGGCTTCAATCACTAAGGTGAAACTCAGGATATAAAGCAATGTCGACAGCAACGAATTTAAGGAGTCGGAGCTCACCATATCCCTCACTACCAGCTGGCTGTATAAAGAAGTGTTTCCCATAAAGAACATAGCGAAAAAGCTAGTCAGCGTCATCACTCCCAATCCTCCTACCTGTATAAGCAGGATGATGATGAACAAGCCTTCCGTGGTGAATGTGGTTGGAACATCGACGGAAACCAGTCCCGTAACGCAGGTGGCACTGGTGGCCGTAAAGAGGGCGTCAATAAAAGAAATACCCTGATAGGTGGCTCTGGGAAGCATCAAGAGTGCCGTCCCGATAAGGATAATCAGGAGAAAACTGGAAGCAAGTATCAGGGAAGGATTGGTGCGTTTGCCCAGCAGACGGATAATCCCGTTGGATAATTGCAGCAGGGAAAGGAGAGTGAGCAGTATGGTAGCATACAGCTGATGATGGAAAAACAGCCAAATGCCGCGCACAAATCCCTCTACCACCGGGTCGTGGAAAACAACAGGAAGCAAGGTGAGGTAAAGAAGCGCACTCAGCGTCCAGGTCAGCTTTTTGTATTTGCGCCGGGTTACCTCATAGTTGAGGATAATCTGTAGCGTGGTGTTAATCAGGAATATAATCCATACAAAATGGTAGATGCCATGAATCATATGCAAGTCTTCTTTTGAAAGAAGAAAGCCATGCTCGTACACCAATGTCATAAGGAAAAGGGCCGACACCAGACACGTAAATACATCCAGTCCTGCCAGTCCTCGTTGTATATAAGGGGTTATCCGTTTCTTCCGGTAGATAAAGAGTTTGTGCAGGTTTTCCATATTTCGTTCCCTTTTCATTGTACAGTGGACAAATTTAGTTCAAATTTGTTACAACGTATTCCTTTGTCGGTTATTATTTGTCCTATATAAACAATCTTGCTTGTTTTTCTGTTTAGTCTTGTCGCGCTTTTCCGAGATATTCGTTACACCGTGACGAATATCCCGGTTAATTAATTCTACGAGCCTTTTCTTATTACTTAGAATGCGTTATTGGTAGCAAACCTTCCAATACAATGAAAAAGCAAACTGTTTTTGAAAGATTCTTAGATAAATTGAGTACTTTCGCAATCAGTAAAGTAGTATAATAATAAGGATATGACTACGGAGAGAAAAATAGAGAGGCCCCAAATAAAGATTGGCAACAAGGATTATACTTTTCTTGTGGCTAAAGCCATCAAAACCTTCTGGAATACCAAGAAGAAACAACTGGCGGCAAGCGGCGAAACTTCCAATCGCGGTGCTGTTGTAGGTGGTAAGCAGATGGATGAGTTCATCAACTTGTTGCAGACAGTCGCCATTGATTCCGGTGTCCCTGCCGAATGTATCATTACAGACAAAAACTATTTGCCGGGCTATTTCCGTTCGTCAAAAGATTGGGATATGCTTATCATAGCCCCATCTGGAAAATTAGTTGCTGCTATGGAGCTAAAATCACAAGTAGGCTCGTATGGGAACAATTTCAACAACCGGACGGAAGAGGCGATTGGTTCAGCCGTCGATTTATGGACTGCTTTTCGTGAGGGGCAGTTTCCTCATCAGCAGGCGCCGTGGATAGGTTGGCTGATGGTTGTAGGACGTGACGACGCATCGGTGCGTGTTGTCCGTAACTATGAACCACATTTTCCCGTCCGGCCTGAGTTTAATGGTGCAAGTTATATTGACCGTTATCGTATTCTTTGCCAGAAGTTAATTCTTGAGCGTCATTATACTGCCGCCGCACTTCTCTGGACAAGCGATGCGGACAATTATGGCGATGTATCAAATGATATTTCCATTCATGCTTTCCTTGCTTCTTTTGTTGGTTATTTAAACGGTGTTGCGAATGAGTTCAAGTAAAACCATATACGGCAAACGTAGTTCCGGAGGCGAACATGGCGATGTTTTCACGTCGCCTGCAGTCGTATGTTTTATGCTTGACAAAGTAGGCTATACAGCCCATCTCGATTTGCGCAATGTGAGCATTCTCGAACCATCGTGCGGAGAGGGCGAATTTGTGGTAGAAATAGCCACAAGACTTTTGCTTTCAGCTGCCCGTTTTCATTTCGATGCCGAAGAGGCTTTCCTACGCAATGTTTGTGCCTGCGATATGGATGCGAACAAGATAGCGGTATGCCGTGAACGAATCAGTCAACTTGGAATTAAGTCAACCGAAAACATAATGGTAGCCGATTTTCTGAAGGCAGACCTGGTAAAGACGGATATAGTAGTAGGCAATCCTCCTTATGTTCGCTACGAGAATATACCGGCGGAGGTTCTCAATTATTGTAAAACATCGTTTGCAACATTTCATTATCGCAGCGACCTTTATATCCCATTTTTTGAGAAGTCGCTCTCGTTGCTCAAAGAGGGAGGCCTCCATTGTTTTATCTGCTCCAACCGTTGGCTAAAGAACGAATACGGGAAGAAACTCCGTCGGTATATTTCTTGTTCATACCGATTGCAGTTGCTCGTAAATATGGAGCAAGCTGATGCTTTCCAGGAAGAGGTTCTGGCATATCCTGCCATCACATTGATTTCTGCTGAAACATCCGGGCAGACCTTTGAATATGCAGAATGCAAAGAGGTGGCTCAATTGCGGAATTTGCTCACGGTACATAAGCCTATGCCGATGGGGGCTGACTGGACAAAAGCTTTTATAGAAACACCCCCGGATACCGTACTGCTTCCCATAGAGCAACAGGGATTCAAGATTGGTATAGGAGTTGCCACCGGGGCGGATGTCGTGTTTGTATTGGATAACCCCGATGGTGAGGTGGAGACGGAACTTATGCTACCTGCTATAAATGCCCGTGACCTTAGAGGGGATACACTGCAATGGCAAAAAAAGTATTTGCTGAATCCATACACGACAGAGGGCGGACTTATTGACCTTGACCAATATCCGAAGGCAAAGCAATACCTGGAGGCTCATCGTGAGAAACTTTCTAAACGCCATATAGTGCGCAAGTCTCCGTTACACTGGTATAGAACCATCGACCGTATTGTACCCTCCATACAATTCCGCCCTAAGGTATTATTGCCCGATATGTCAGGAAATACATTTGTATTCGTTGACGATGGACAGTTCTATCCGCTGCACAATCTCTATTATATTACGGGACACTCTATCGTAGAACTGCGTATACTGGCGGCTTTGCTGATGTCGGACTTTGTCCGCGAGCAACTCGCCTCTGTCACCAATAAGATGAACGGTGGCTTTGTCCGATGGCAAAGCCAGCACTTGCGCAAATTGCGCTTGCCCGATATCCTGTCCATTCCGGCAAATGAGGCTCAGATACTGCTCGATAGCTATAACCGGAAGGATGTAGCGGCCATCAATGCGCTCATGCCCAAACTGCTGGCCAATCCATCCCAAAGAACCTCCCATATAGAATATGCTCCAACGCAAACAACCTTACCGTTTGCATTTTGAATAGAAGAATTTTTTGCCTTATCTTTGCTGTCGTTTAATGAATCAAGAAAACAATGGAAATAGCTTCTTTATATCATATCTTCCAACAGCATCCGCTGGTCACCACGGATAGCCGGAACTGCCCCGAAGGCTCTCTGTTCTTTGCCCTGAAGGGGGCGTCTTTTAATGGAAACGCCTTTGCGGAGCAAGCCCTGAAAGAGGGATGTGCCTACGCGGTGATTGATGAACCGGCTTATGCCAAGGCTGCGGACAAACGGTTGATTTTAGTCGACGATTGCTTGACGGCATTGCAGCAATTGGCCAATTACCATCGCAGGCAGTTGGGCACACGCATTATCGGTGTTACCGGAACGAACGGGAAAACCACTACCAAGGAGTTGATATCTTCTGTGTTGGCGCAGAAGTACAAGGTGCTTTATACACAGGGAAATTTCAACAACCATATCGGCGTGCCGTTAACACTGCTTCGCCTCACTGCGGAGCATGATATCGCCGTAGTGGAGATGGGAGCGAACCATCCGGGGGAGATTGACTTCCTGGTGCATATTGCAGAGCCCGATTATGGCCTCATTACCAATGTGGGGAAGGCGCATCTCGAAGGCTTCGGCTCTTTCGAAGGAGTTATCCGTACCAAGGGCGAGTTGTACGATTACCTGCGTACGAAACCGGAAAGCATGGTGTTTATCCATAACGATAACCCTTATTTGAACCGGATAGCGCAGGGCCTGAACCTGATTCGTTACGGGAAGCCTGATGCGCAGGCGGTGTTGAGCGCCAATGGCGAGGTGGTGGAGTGCGCTCCGTTCCTTTCCTTCCGGTGGCGTGTAGGCAACACCGAATGGCGCACCGTGGAGACACATCTGATAGGGGCGTACAACCTGGATAATATGTTGGCGGCGGCAGCCATCGGACTCTATTTCGGAGTCCCTGCCACGCAGATTGATAAAGCCCTTTCCGGCTATGTTCCCCAAAACAACCGTTCGCAACTGAAAGAAACGGCTACGAACCATTTGATTGTCGATGCCTATAATGCCAACCCCACGAGTATGATGGCGGCCTTGACCAACTTCCGCGATATGAAAGTGGCTTCTAAGATGGTTATTCTGGGAGAGATGAAAGAATTGGGCGAGGGAAGCCCGGAGGAGCATCAGAAGGTGGTCGACTTCTTGCGCGAGTGCCGTTTTGAGGAGGTTTGGCTGGTAGGCAAACGGTTTGCGGAGACGCATTCCTCCTTCCGTACTTTTGCCGATGTGGAAGAGGTAAAAGAGGCCGTGCGGCAGGATGCCCCGAAAGGCCGCTATATCCTGATTAAAGGCTCAAACAGCATGAAGCTGAGCCAGTTGGCCGAACTGCTGTAAGGAGAAAAGAACCCTCCGACTGTCTGCAGGGATATCTTTTAGCGACGCATCGGATGTATTTTTCCGCCATAGCATGATAGAATGGTTCCACAAGCGTCCTATAAATCTCTACATGCGATGCTTTTGCCCTGTGGAATACCTGTATACGCCGGATGGGCAGACGTACAAAAAAGGCACGGACTTTCCCGGAAGGGGCTGTCCGTGCCTGTGGTATGGCGGTTTTGTTTCCGCTATGGTTGCAGGTTGTTTTTTACCTGTTTACTGTTTTAGATGACGGGTTGGTCGAGGTCTTCGTCTTTCTCCGGTGTTTCCCACGCATCGTCGGCTGTAAGCTCAAAGGTAAACGTACCGAACACGGAATATTCTCCCTTGATGTTGGTTTTGTAACTTTGCTCGAAAGGCACGTTGGTAACGTCCTTTGGGGCTTCATTGTTGAACGTTATCGTAAGGTTTAGCAGCCGTTCTTCTCCCAACGGAGCCAATAGGTAGTCCGTGGCAAGGATTGCGTCTTTGGCCGCCTTCTCAATGCCTGTAAAGGTATGGGTGGCAAATCCTATGATATCTTTTACTTTGCCTGTACCTACGTTGAGTTCCGTATTATTTACGTCATACCTCACGGCCAGCGTATTGTTTTCGGTAACCAGTCCGTCTGTTTCCACAAAGTTCACCTGTGCGGTAGCGTTTTTCAGGGTCACATTCTTTTTTGCTTCAAAGTCCTTTGAGTTGAAGGTGGTGGCCAGGCAATAAGCCACTTCGCCCACTTCGCTCTCTTTGCCGGTTGTCACCGTTACAGCCTTCAGGTCGTCGGTGTTCCAGTAACCGCTACTCGGTGTGGCTTCGGTTTTCGCCGTACCCCTGTCCGCCCAGAACAGGAAGGTGTAATCCGTGTTCTTTTTCAGGGTGAGTGTCAGGGAGGTGCTTGCGCTCTCCTCGCGTGCCACAGGTGCATCCGTGGCGCTGCTTCCCTCGTACGCCTCTACAATGTAGCGGGTCAAATTATTGACTGCCGCGCGGGTGGTGCCCGGTGCTTCAATGGTAAACGTGGCAAGTTGCCCTTCCTCTTGTGGTTGCATCGGCATTTCGTCTGCCTGGCTACACGATGCCAGCGCAACGATTGCCTCGGTCATCAACAATAACATTCTCTTTTTCATCATCTTTTGAATTTAATTGATTAATTATAATAGTTCTCTGATTTTATTTATTCTCTTTGCTTTATGGTGTTCCTTTCCCAGTTCCTGTTCCTTTCTTATTTCCAGTCGTCGGGTACCTTATCTATATTGGTAGCCTTCGCTCCGGTAAAACAGTTATTATGATAGTTGTCCGGCTCCATCGTGTACTCCCACAGTGCCGGAAGTGTTCCGTTGCCATCTGTATTTGAACCGCAATGCTGGAAACAGTAGTCGAAATGCATCTTTTTCCCGGCAAAGCGGGTCTGTTTTTCCGTTGCTTCGTTACAGAAAATGTTGGCAGCAGGTTCAAGGTTGATGCAATCGTTGAAACAGTAGCTGAAGCTCGTTACCTCTTTATTGTTGGCGAACAGCCCCTCGGGAATAGTCCCGGTAAGTCCGCTGCAACGGTTGAAACAACTGCTGAAGCTCGTTACCTCTTTATTGTTAGCGAACAGTCCCTGGGGAATAGTCCCGGTGAGCCCGCTGCAACAAAAGAAACAGGTAATGAAATTCGTTACGGCTGTATTGTTCTTGAACAGCCCTTCGGGAATCTTTCCGGTGAGATGGCTACAATTGTAGAAACAACCGTAGAAATTCGTTACGGCCGTATTGTTTTCGAACAACCCTTCGGGAATGGCTCCGGAAAGGTTGTCGCAAGCGAAGAAACAGCTGTTGAAGTCTGTCACGTTCACATTGTTGGCGAATAATCTTTCGGGAATGGCTCCGGTAAGTCCGCTGCAAGCATAGAAACAACCGTCGAAATTCGTTGCAGCTTCATTGTTGGCGAATAACCCTTCGGGAATGGCTCCGGCAAGTCCGCTGCAATTAGAGAAACAACCGCCGAAATTCGTTGCCGCTTTATTGTAAGCGAACAACCCTTCGGGAATGGATTCGAGCTTGTCGCAATGGCTGAAACAGCTGCTGAAATTCGTTGCGGAGGTATTGTTTTTAAATAACCCTTCCGGAATTTCTCCGGATAGATTTTTACACTCTTCGAAGCATTTGCTGAGGTCCGTTCCCATATTGAGTAGCGGTGTATGGAGTGATATGAGTGTATACGGGTTTTCGATTGTGTAGTTTGTACCGAATTGAAGTTTGGGCATCTGCACCTTTGCTCTATCTTTCTGGGTGGTAGAGAGGGTAATGGTATACACTTCCGGTGCGGCGTAGATGTGCGTCATGTTCGTCTCATCGAGTGTTGTACCCTCAGGCAAGTCGGTAGTCTTCCCGTCGCCCCAGTCTACGGAGAGTGCGTAACCGCTGAGGGTGGCTCTCAGGGGTAGAATAAAGGTGACATAGTCGTTCCTATTTAAGCGGGTGTCAATGGTAAAGCTCATTGATGGCAAGGAAGTATCGTATTCGCCCGTAATATTGGTTTGATAATTGGCTTGTACAATCGTTTTCGAAATAGTTTTCTCCTCTTGGCTGTTTAGTTGGAACTTCAGCCCGGCAAGGATTCCTTCCTCTACCGGAGCCAGGATAAAGTCTTGGGCGAAAGCATCGGTGCTCTCTGCCGGTGGGGTGATGTCCGTAAGGGTGCGCACCGCCGGAGTCCCTCCCGTAGTATACGTTACCGTACCATCTCCCAGGTTCATTACGGCTGAGGCATAGGGATAGGTAATTTTTAGTGTATTATTGGCTTGGTTCAGTCCGTATTGGTCGATAAACGAAAGCTCTGCCACGGCGCGGCGCAGGGTGATGTTTCCGTTGAAACCGCGGCTGTTTACCGTTACCTTGGCGCAGTAAGCCGCTGTGCCGGGTTGGGTTTCGTTCGTCTGCTTCACGGCTTGCAGGCTCTTGGCATCGTAGGCTTCCGCCCCGTTGTCCGCCCAGAAGAGGCAGAGGTAATCCACGCCCTTCTTCATCGTTACGCTGAACGTACCGGTGGCGTTTCCCATTCTTTCAGGCGTAGCGGAAAGGTCGCCCTCGTATATTTCGAGCAGGTAGCGGGCCATGGTGACCGCCGCCTTGGTTTGTCGGGCATTCCCCATTTCCCCGATGGCCACATTGAACGTTTGTTGCGTGGCTTCCTGTTCCTGCATCACCGGCTCGTCCGTGCAGGCTGCAACGAGGGCGAGCAATACTCCTGTTATGATATATCCTAGCTTCTTCATCTCCGTTTTACTCTCTTTTTTATTTCCATCCGTCAAGTATATCACCTGTATTGGTAGCGTTCGCTCCGTTGAAACAGCTGCTATGATAGCTGTTCGGCTCCATCGTGTACTCCCACAGTGCCGGAAGCGTTCCGCTTCCATCCGTATCCCTGCCGCAATACAAGAAACAGGAGTTGAAATTCATCTGTTTCCCGGCAAAGCGACTTCCTTTTTCCGTTGCCTCATTACAGAAAATGTTGGCAGTGGGCTTGAGGTTATAGCAATAGCTGAAACAGTCGCTGAAATTCGTTACATTGGGATTGTTGGCAAACAGCCTTTCAGGTATTTGGGAGAGCTTGTAGCAACTGCCGAAACAGTCGCTGAAATTCGTTACAGTGGGATTGTTGTCGAACAGCCCTTCAGGTATTTGGGTGAGCCCTTCGCAACTGCTGAAACAGCTGGTGAAATCCGTCACGTTGGGATTGTTGTCGAACAGCCCGACAGGTATTTCGGAGAGTCCTCTGCAATATATGAAACAATTTCTGAAAGCCGTCACGTTGGGATTGTTGTCGAACAGTCCTTCAGGTATTTTGGAGAGCTGGGAGCAACTGCCGAAACAGCTGCTGAAATCCTTCACATTGGGGTTGTTGGCAAACAGCCTGGCAGGTATTTCGGAGAGATTTCCGCAAATACTGAAACAACTGCTGAAATCCGTTACATTGGTATTGTTGGCAAACAGTCCTCCAGGTATTTTGGAGAGCCGGGAGCAACTGCTGAAACACCAGCTGAAATCCGTTACATTGGTATTGTTGGCAAACAGCCCTTCAGGTATTTGGGAGAGCCGGGAGCAACCGTTGAAACAGCTGCTGAAATCCGTTACGTTGGGATTGTTGTCGAACAGCCCTTCAGGTATTTGGGAGAGCCGGGAGCAACTGCTGAAACAGCTGCTGAAATCCGTTACGTTGGGATTGTTGGCAAACAGCCCTTCAGATATTTGGGAGAACTGGGAGCAACTGCTGAAACAGCCGCTGAAATCCGTTGCTTTTTTGTTGTTTTCGAACAATCCGGCAGGTATTTGTTCGAGCATGTAGAGCCTGTCGCAACCGCTGAAACAGTAGCTGAAATCCGTTGCTTCTTTGTTGTTTTCGAACAGCCTCTCAGGTACATGGGGGAGTTTGGTGCAATTGTGGAAACAGTTGCTGAGGTCTGTTCCCATATTGAGTAGTGGTGTAACGAGGTTTTCCAACTTTGAGGGGTTGTTATTCACGTTCCGGTAGTTCTCACCAAAACTAAGTTTGGGCATCTGCACCTTTGTCCTATCTTTCTGGGTGGTGTAGAGGGTAATGGTATACTTTCCCGGTGTGGCGTAGGTGTGTGTCATGTTCGCCTGATTGAGCGTCGTACCGTCGGGCAAGTCGGTCGTCTCTTCGTCGCCCCAGTCTACGGAGAGTGCGTAACCGCTGAGAGTAGCGCTCAGAGGCAGGATGAAGGTGGCATCGTTGCTACTGCCATTGCGGGTGTCGATAATAAACGTCATCGATGGCAAGGACATGTCGTATTCGCCTGTAATCTTGGTTTGATAATTGGCCTGTACAGCCGTTTCCGGGAGGCTCTTCTCCTCTTGGCTGTTCAGTTGGAACTTCAGTCCGGCAAGGATTTCTTCCTCCACCGGAGCCAGAATAAAGTCTTGGGCAAAAGCATCGGTTGCAGTCGCTAGCGGCGTGATGTCCGTAAAGGTGCGCACCGCCGGAGCTTCTCCCGGGGTATACGTTACCGTACCGTCTCCCAGATTCATCACGGCCGAGGCGTAGGGATAGGTAATTTTCAGTGTATTCTTGGCTTGGTTCAGTCCGTATTTGTCGATAAACGAAAGCTCGGCCACGGCACGGCGCAGGGTGATGTTTCCGTTGAAACTCTTGCTGTTTACCGTTACCTTGGCGCAGTAAGCCGCTGTGCCGGGTTGGGTTTCGTCCGCCTGCTTCACGGCTTGCAGGCTGGAGGCATCGTAGGCGCTCTCTCCGTTATCCGCCCAGAAGAGGCAGAGGTAATCCACGCCCTTCTTCATCGTTACGCTGAACG
>ERZ836877.4029-NODE-4029-length-15674-cov-3.630194_pt1 | contig 15674 bp, 16 predicted proteins | sample MGYA00519469_ERZ836877 | MGnify/ENA primary metagenome ERZ836877 (study PRJEB31850, sample SAMEA3708809) | human gut metagenome | biome: human gut; feature: human-associated habitat; material: faeces | place: China | collected 2014 ... | reverse complement strand
GAGCGCCACCATGAAGAGCGTTATCGCCGTCTGCTCAAAAACATCGAGGACTGCATCGTCTTCTCACGCGAAGGCGATACCATCTGGATCTGCCGCAACTGCGGACATATCGTTGTCGGCAAATCGGCGCCCAAAGTATGCCCTGTCTGTGCACATCCGCAGAGCTTCTTTGAAATCAAAGCCGAAAACTATTGACATTCCATCAGCAACATACACGACAAGAGGATGCTTGATCAGCATCCTCTTGTTATATAAACAACCACGAAAACCGCATTTGAAACGGATTAGGCTGCCATTCGAGGCGTACAAAAGCACTAACCCTCTTGTTTAACGGTCAATCTATCGCATCGGCCATCGCCCCGCACACAGACTGTCGCTTCGACACCGCCGCCAATCCATCCGCAAATTCACAAACTATTTCAGAGCTTCCGCCGATTTGGCAAGAGATGTTCAGAACAGCCGGCCTACTCGCCTGCCCTACGCGAATTTCCTGGAACGATAACATTGTCATCAACCAGATTGCCATAGCGGTCATAGAGAGAAACAATTATGTTATCAGGGGTGACTTTCATCAACAACGCTCCGACGGTATTACTTCCTTCAGACCACCGCGACTTTATGAGGTCTGTATTGCCGGTGAGATCTTTTGTGCTGACACCGCGCTCATTGTCTGACGACGTGTTCTGTATATAGACAGTCCCGTGACCCGGCTCGGTCGCCTTGCCGTCTGTAACAGGATGTGTGGCTACGTATATATGGTTATTGGCTCCAAGAGCGAAGTCCACTTTATATCTGTCAAAAAAGTTGTTCCATCGCGAGAATTGCGACGTATTTCCCTGTTCGCCATAGAACCATTGATAGTGTTCCATCACTGCTGTATACTTCGACGGATTGTTTTCTATCACTTCAGCAACCCAGTTCTGTGCTTCGGCCAGCCCCTCGTCTGTACGCATAGCCTCGCTGTTGAGAGCAATGAGCAACAGTTCGCCAAGTTTAGTGTAGTAGCATACGCCCTGCTGCCCTTCGTAGCCGTTCGACGGATTGGCATTGGTATTCCGGAAAAACTGATTGCCGTTGAATTTGTTCGTGCGGTCCATATTGTCGTGATTACCGTTGACACCGGCCCACATATAGTTTCTGAAATAGGGCTCATCATATAAAGCTTGCCAGAACGAGTAGCTGCCGCCCCACGCGGTGATGTCGCCGAGATGCAATATCATGTCAAAGTCACCGCCATTGACATCTTTCAGTTTATCGAGCATTGACATGGCAGCTTTTTTCCGGTCGGGCAGCGGAGTATAAGAATGAAAATCCGAGATGATCGCAGCGGTCCAACTCCCGTCGTCAGGAAGGGTCGAGAAATATCGTGTCTCACCGTCGGGCTTCTCCCCGAGACGATACATATACCGTGTACCGGGCCGGAGGCTATCGATTTCGGCTACGTTGCGGACAAAACGTACACTTTCATAAAAATCCGCTCCTTCGGGAGTTCTGGAATACATATTGTCGTAAACGTCACATTCCTCGCATACAGGTTCGATGCACCGGGCGTCCGACCAGTCGGTATCGTCAGCAGTAGTATAAAAACAATAGGTAGCAGGATCGCCAAGGTCGCTGTGCCAGTTGATGCGGGCTGACGTCGTGGCGTCAGCCCCGGGGTTGACTATAACAGTGCGAGGTGCTTCAGCAAACACGGACACTGCCGATAAAAGGGCGATACCCAGGGCTATAAAGCCATTGTGTAATGTAACTCCAAGTCGTTTCATGTCAATTAGATCCGGTAATGATTTTAGATGGTATCCGCGTCGGCTTTGTCTGACTGTCTTGCCGACGATGCCGAAATGGCATTGTATTCGTCTTTAGTCATGATGTAGAAGTGCTCTGTGCGTCTGTCACTGAGCGGCGAGATGATGTCACTGTTGGTGTGATGATACCTGAAACCGCATTTCTCACAGACGCGTTTTGACTTGGCGTTGCCGACATAATATCCGCACCAGACCGCGTCAAGCGCCAGATCATTGAAGCTTCGCGACAGCAGAACCCTGACAGCCTCGGGTATAAAACCTCGGCCCCAGTAGGGCTTGCCGATCCAGTAGCCGATTTCAGCTTCTCCACGCTGCATGTCGGCAGAGTGGAGACAGTCTGAAAACATTATACCGCAACTGCCGACCGGCTCGCCGGTGTCTTTCAGCACGACGGCATAGACCTCGGGCGCCGCAAACACCGTGCGGATGACTTCGAGGCTGTCTTCAACAGACCTATGCGGCGGCCAACCCGCAATCGGCCCGACGTCAGGGTCGCCCGCATATTTGAACAGCGCCGCGGCATCGCTTTCGCGCCAGGGGCGAAGTATCAGTCTTTCGGTTTCAATTGTCATTTTCCTACATTCGGGACGGTTGAAAATATATGATTCCAATCCTCGCCTGACTTTACGCCCTCAGACGAAGCACAGAAATCAATCCCAAATGTACGAATTAAATTTGATATTCAAACGATCGAATGTCATCAATCACTGCCGGCTCGCGGCGATGCTGTCGGCTTCAACCAATGCCTCGGTCTCGAATACCTCAGCTTCCTGTGGAGTCAGCTCACATTGAAAGATACCAAGCCGGTCATATTTGAGATTCCTGTCGTTTGAAAGGCCTACGGTATAATAGAGCGACGAGCGACTTATGCGCACGATTTTTTCACCTGCATATTTTTTAGCCACGCTATTGCGTATGGCTTTCGGCACGAGCGACTCTGGAACGCTTTTCTTCTTACAGTCGACATTAGTCCATTTTCCTTTGTTGCTAAACTCGATTTTTGTACCGTTGGTGAGCTTGACGTCATAGTCGGTCTTCTTAAGCAGATGGCGGTCGACTTTAATCATACTTACTTTGGCTTTCGGGAAATATTCGTCGAGCATTTCTTTAGCGGCTTCGGGCAAATCATTGCGGTTGATACTATATTTGTCGAAAGGGAGCGCGGCAAATACGGAAATCGTCCCCACCATCATGACAATCATAATAATAATTTTTCTGAGCATAGGCGTGTGTTTTAAATAAAGGTGTGTTTAAAATAACTATATAAGTTACTCAAACTATAACGCCGCAACACACCGTATATTTTACCATCCCGGCGGCGTTAGGATTGTTTAACCCGGAATTATCATCTGAACGCTCATATCTGCCTGCACACCATTGGCGCAAGAGGTAAACTACCTTTGTGATTATCCTTCGGCTTCAGTCCGTTTTTTTACATTATCGAGAAATTCGTTGATACCGCATAGATGCTCGCGCACACGGCCGCCGCCGAATTCATATACTTTCGTAACAAGACCATCGAGAAAGTCGCGGTCGTGGCTAACAAGTATAAGTGTGCCGTCAAAGTCGCGCAGCGCCTGTTTTAGAATATCCTTTGTCTTAAGGTCGAGATGATTCGTTGGCTCATCGAGTATAAGAAGGTTGACAGGTTCAAGCAGCAACTTTATCAAACATAGGCGCACGCGTTCGCCACCCGATAGTACTTTTACCTTTTTCTGGCTTTCTTCTCCGCCAAACATAAAAGCACCTAAAAGGTCGCGGATCTTCAGGCGTACGTCGCCCACGGCTATATCATCGATGGTCTGGAATACCGTCAGCTCGCCGTCGAGCAGCGAGGCACTGTTTTGGGCAAAGTAGCCAATCTGAACGTTATGGCCCAGCGAGAGCGAGCCGTTGAAATCAATTTCCCGCATAATAGCTTTGACCATAGTGGATTTCCCTTCGCCGTTACGCCCTGCGAAAGCCACTTTGTCGCCGCGCTCAATCATAAACGTCGCCTCAGCGAACACAGGCTTCCCATCGTAGCTCTTGCCGACCCCGTCGGCTATGACCGGGTAGCTGCCACTGCGCGGACAAGATGGAAATCTAAGACGTAAAGCAGACGTATCTTCCTCATCAACTTCTACAATATCGAGTTTTTCGAGCCACTTTAACTTGCTCTGCACCTGGTAGGTCTTTGAGTATGTGCCTTTAAAACGTTCGATAAATTCGCGAGCCTCGGCAATCTGTTTCTGTTGGTCGTCAAACTGCTTTTGCTGTTGCTGGCGGCGTTCGCGGCGCAACTCAAGATAGTGACTATAGTTGGCCTTGTAGTCGTAGATTCGCCCCATAGTCACTTCAATTGTGCGAGTTGTGATATTATCGATAAACCGCCGGTCGTGGCTGATCACTACTACTGCCATAGGACTGTTTATGATAAAATCCTCGAGCCAGCCCACCGACTCAATGTCGAGATGGTTGGTAGGCTCATCGAGCAGCAGCACATCGGGATTCTGCAACAGCAGCTTGGCCAGTTCAATACGCATGCGCCAGCCACCTGAGAACTCGGAAGTCGAACGAGAGAAATCGCTACGTTTGAATCCAAGGCCGAGCAGAGCCTTCTCTACATCTTCCTCGAAGTGGGTCATGTCGATGGCATAGAATTTCTCACTCACCGTAGCCACCCTTTCAATCAATGACATATATGAGTCGCTTTCATAATCGGTGCGTGTAGCCAGTTCCTGATTCATGGCATCTATTTCTGCCTCCATTTCTTTAAGGTGCGCGAAAGCCTGCGAAGCCTCTTCAAAAACTGTGCGGTGATCCTCTGTCATCATGTGTTGCGGCAGATAGCAAATCGTGCAGTCTTTGGGCACCGAGACATTCCCCCGGCTGGGTTGTCGCACTCCTGCCAAAATCTTCAGCAGCGTACTTTTTCCGGCCCCGTTCTTACCCATAAGGGCTATGCGGTCTTTAGGATTGATTACAAATGAAATGTCCTTGAATAAGGTGGTGCCACCGAATTCAACTGTAAGAGCATCAACTGATACCATTATATATATTATAGAGTAGAATTTTTATGCAAAGGTAGTAAAAAATAACTTAAAGACAAACCATGGCAGACGACAGTAGTATTTACTGTTTTGATTATTAATCTCCTGTTTTACACCTATGTGCATTGAAGACTCGGTATCATGCAGTTTTTAGCAACCTCCCAAATCTCTTGCCGAGAGATGACAGTTTATGAGATGGCGTGCCAGATTATGGAAATGTATAGGTCGACAACGATTCAAGCGTATGATTGGCGCAGTTGAAAATGAACTTCGCTCCGCAGGCTATTGAACAGAATTTGCCAATAATAAGCCTGTCATTATTTATCGGATAATGATAGAGCACGTTGTTTTTCTCGAAGTCTCGCGGATCATTCACAAAATCATTGTATATGGTGAAGTCTCCGACCTCGATTGTAGGGCGCGTGACAACCGATTTCAGATACACTGTCTGATTATCATTGGAACGTGGATAAATTTTATTTCTGTCCATAGTTTAATCCTTTAACTGTTTGATAAGCCATGCAATATTTTCGCCGAGGTTGCGCATATTTGCCATACCTTCGTCATCGTTTAGTACATCACCGATATTTTACCATAGACTATATTCCAGTAGGTAGAGCCAACAACAATCATCTCTTATTTTTTTTTGGTTTTGGGAAAGGCAGAACGCTCCATGATGTTTTTATCACTCTCAAAACCTTTTGTTTGTCGCGGAAGTCAAGGATATAAGCTTCTTTTGCTCCTTCATAAGGGCAACCGCATTCGGCATTGGCCATCAAATCTGCAATGACAGGCAACTTCTTGACAAAGGCGGTATTGTTACAGGCCGTTATCACGCATTTATCATTAACATAAATGACATAATCTCCCATCATTTTCAGGCTCCGTACCTCTCCCAAAGGAGCAAGCGCGTCGCAAACGAACTCAATAAAATCAGATGAACAAGCCATATTTTTATTTTGAAGGAAATAGATCACAGAAGCCCTGTTTGTTAAACCGGTAGTACATTTCTATACGCTCCGGCGTGTCATTTTCGAGCAACAGCAACAGTTCCCTGGCAAATTCGAGGGTTGCAGAGCCGTTAGCCGTGACGATATTCCTGTCGCTGACGGCCTGCGCATGGATGTAGCTGTCTTGGGCACAACTTTGTCAGCAACAGGTGTACCCCACCCGAAACCACCAATCAGAACCAACGCTGCATAATCGTCGGGCATCGTGTCAAACGAATAGTAGGGCAATGTGCGGAAGCCTCCGATAGATCGTATCGGTTCCATTGTGGGGGCTACGGCCTTGTTTACATATTTGGGTGTTTCTTTTAAAGCAAACTCATCGGATGCGATTGCTTGAGCGAGATACACAGCCTCATGCTCCGCATAATCCGGAAGGAAGATAAAAAGAATTTCGTTGCTCATAAAATTAGTATTTTATGGTTTGACATCATGGTGTAAACGTTGTCGCGACTAAGTCACAAAATTAATAAAAAATGTCAAACTATGATATATCGGAACTTTATAAGAAATATATGAAAACAGATGGATTTGCGGGGTTGATCAAAAATGATTAACTTCGCGGAGGTTGAATAATGACGATATGACAGTTTTTGAACAACTTTTGGTTTGTGCCGGAGGACTCGGGCTCGCCTCGCTGATTGGGTCGGCGGCGGGAATGGTGGTTCGCCGCATACCGCATAAATGGAACGACAGCTTTCTCGGATTCTGCGCCGGCATGATGCTGACGGCAGCTTTGGTGTGTCTGATTGTGCCTGCTGTGGAAATGGCCGGTCCGGCCGGATGGTGGCAACCTGTTGTCGGAGCCGCACTCGGTGTGGCTCTTATCGCACTGCTTGACCGCGTTACTCCTCATCTTCATCATATTGCCGGAATCGAAGAGGGCGAAAAGGAGGAAAAACACACCACAGCCAACAAATCCATTAACCGAGTGCTTCTGTTTGTGATAGCGATAGCCATTCACAAATTTCCGGAGGGACTCGCCACCGGTATCGTCTTCGATGGCGACAACCTCGCAAACGCATATACCGTAGCAATAACCATTGCCATCCAGAATATCCCTGAGGGGATGGTAGTAGTAACACCGCTGATAATGATAGGGGTGAGGTTCCGGCGTGTGATAGGGGTATCGCTCGCTGTGGCCTTTCTTGAAATTGCAGGGGTGATAGCCGGATATTTTCTCGGTGACATATCCACGGCATTGCTGCCTACGCTGACGGCTCTCGCCGGAGGAGCCATGCTCTACGTCATCAGTGATGAAATGATACCGGAGACCCACAGCCACGGCTTCGAGAAGCATGCCACATACGCCCTCGTTGCCGGCGTGATGTCGATGCTCTATATCCAGATGTTTGTCTAAAATGGAGTTTATATATTCGCTTATAAATATGTTGGCCGAAATGGCGCCATACCTTCTTTTAGGTTTCGGCATCGCCGGTCTCCTCTATGCTTTCGTCCCAGGTAAGTTTTACCAGAACCATCTTTCGCGTCCCGGTGTCGGTTCGGTCATCAAAGCCGCGCTGATAGGGGTGCCGTTGCCGCTGTGTTCCTGCGGAGTGCTCCCCACCGCAGTGTCGTTGCGACGCAACGGGGCATCGCGTGGCGCCACCACATCGTTTCTGATCGCAACCCCGCAAACCGGAATTGACTCGATTGCAGCCACTTACTCGCTTCTGGGTCCCGCATTCGCCATAATCCGTCCGTTGGCAGCTCTCATCACCGCTTTCATTGGCGGCATGCTTGTAAATAAAGAAGATCCGGACAATACCGACGATATGGATCAACCGGTTGACACTATCGACGCTCCCTCTGCTGCCGGTTTCAGGAGCAAAATTCTCGGCGCCCTGAAGTATGGCTATGTCGATATGGTACAGAACATAGGCAAATGGCTGATAATCGGACTTGTCATTGCAGCCGCCATCACCGTGTTCATTCCCGACGGATTCTTCACATTCTTTGCCGGTTATCCGTTGCTTTCAATGATTGCTGTGGTAATTGTAGCCGTGCCGATGTATGTATGTTCCACAGGATCCATTCCTATCGCACTTTCGTTGATGCTCAAAGGCTTAAGCCCGGGAGCAGCGTTTGTGTTGCTTATGGCCGGCCCGGCGGCCAACTTTGCCTCGATAATAATTGTCGGAAAATCACTCGGGAAGAAAGCCGCCGCAATTTATCTTGGCACTATCATACTCGGTGCGATAGCGATAGGTATGATTATCGACATGTTCATGCCCCGCGGATGGTTCCCGATGTCTATGGTGGCAGGGACAACACATTGCCATCTCAATGTAGGTCTGTTTCCCGGATTGTGCTCGCTTCTACTTATCATACTGCTGATTAATGCATTGATCAGACGTTATACTTCAAATAGAACTAAAGCTATGGACAAAGGAGTTATTAAAATCACGGTTAAAGGCATGAGTTGCGGCCACTGCAAAGCAATGGTTGAAAAAAATCTCGGCAACCTTCCCGGAGTAGAATCCGTTACAGTTGATCTCGCATCAGGAGAAACTGTTATAAAAGGAGAAACTGACCTCTCTGCCATTCGGGAGGTTATCAACGACCTTGGTTTTTCGATGGACTGATCGCCATAACGGTTTATCAGCCAAACAGACCTTATAATAATGCTTTTCTATGTCACCGTGCAATAAAGAGTTGTACGGCGGCATAACCTGTATACAGAAGTAAAACGCCTGCGATAATACTGGCTGCCACATATCCGCAGACCAACAGAAAATTGGAGGATTGAAACAGCAGATAGTTTTCATTTACGAAAGTTGAGAAGGTGGTGAATCCTCCGCAAAAACCGACGGTCAACAACAGGCGTAGCTGCGGAGACAGCATGCCGGAGATTCCACTGTTGTCAGAAATGCCGTAAAATAATCCGATGAGAAAACATCCGGCTACGTTAACCACAAACGTTCCCCAGGGAAACAAACCTGCTGCACAATGGGCCTGTATAATCTTGCTCAGCAAATAGCGACATACGCCTCCGAGGCCGCTCCCTAAAAACACAGCCAGTAGATTCAGTGCATTCATTCAGTGTCGGAAGCAGTAAACAGACTTTCAAAAAAGGGGAGAGACAGCCGCTCGGCCTGCGCGATGCGCTTGTTGCGCCAGCATTTGCGGCAGACGGCCACATAGCGTTCATCGCCCCCGATTTCCACCTGAGCGCCTTCGGTCAGGATATCGCCATTGTGATCGATGCGGGCGTTGACTATCGTCTTGTGTCCGCAAGTGCAGGTCGACTTTATTTCATCAATGGTGTCGGCGATCTCAAACAGGCGTCTCGAACCTTCGAAAAGATTAGTCTTGAAATCTGTGCGAAGTCCGTAACACACCACATTACAGCCGAAATCGTCAACAATCATTGAAAGCTGGTCAACCTGACGGGCCGTGAGAAACTGCGCCTCGTCAATCAGAAACCAGTCGGTGATTTCGCCGGTTTCCTTGAAATGCTTTCTGGCGAAGGCATAGAGATCCGTTTCGGGAAAGATCCACCGGCAAGAACGTTCTATACCGATGCGCGACCGTATCACCGACACACCTTCGCGGGTGTCGACAGCGGGTTTCATACATATATAGCTGATGTGGCGCTCCTCGAAGTTGTAAGCCGTGGTGAGCAACAGAGCCGTCTTGGCCGACCCCATTGTGCCGTAGCGGAAATAAAGTTTACCTTTTCGATGCATTTTGACATGTGATAATCGACATCGCGAAGTTATGGATAATAATTCAAATCACGCGCAAGATGGCACTGAAAGTTTTCAACATTTTTCGTAACTTTGCGTCACGTTTTGATTTTCTCTATGATGAATTCGAGAACTGATGCAAAGTTCGAGGAGAATCTTTGCGACCCCTGGGACCGCGAACATCTGTGGCACCCCTATACATCGACTATCGACCCTCTTCCTACATATAAAGTGGCTTCGGCCCACGACAACCGACTTGTGCTGGCCGATGGCCGGGAGCTTATCGACGGCATGTCATCGTGGTGGTGCGCCTGTCATGGCTATAACAACCCCGTAATCAACGAGGCAGCCAAACACCAGATCGACTCCATGAGCCATGTGATGTTCGGCGGTCTCACCCATCAGCCGGCCATAGATCTCGGGAAGAAGCTGTTGGAAATGGCACCCCCGATGATGCACAACATTTTTTATGCCGACTCCGGCTCGGTAGCCGTGGAAGTTGCCATGAAAATGGCCGTGCAGGCTGCTGTGAGCCGTAGCGGCTCACACGCCAAGACAAATTTCGCCACAATCCGGTCGGGCTATCACGGCGACACATGGAATGCGATGAGCGTGTGCGACCCGGTGACCGGGATGCATGGTGCATTCGGCTCGGCGCTGCCGGTGCGCTTCTTCGTGCCACAGCCCCGCAGCCGCTTTGACGGCGAATGGAATCCAGCCGACATAGAGCCGCTTCGCGATCTGCTGGAGAAAAAGCACCGGGAGATAGCCGCACTTATACTCGAACCTATCGTGCAGGGAGCCGGAGGCATGTGGTTCTATCATCCGCAATATCTGCGCGAAGCAAGGAAACTGTGCGATGAATATGGAATCTATCTCATATTCGACGAAATCGCCACCGGATTCTGGCGCACCGGGCGCTGTTTCGCATGGGAACATGCCGGAGTGCAGCCCGACATCATGTGCATAGGCAAAGGCCTCACCGGAGGTTATCTAACCATGTCGGCTGTGCTCACCACAAAAGATGTGGCCGACACAATCTCGGCAGGGGAGGCCGGAGTGCTCATGCACGGACCCACTTTTATGGGCAATCCGCTTGCCTGCGCCATAGCCTGCGCGTCGCTCGATCTGCTCCGCAGCCAGGACATGGCATCGAAAACAGCCCGCATGCAGACTTTGATAAAGGAACTTCTTGCCCCCGCCCGCAACATCAGCGGTGTCACCGATGTAAGGGTTCTCGGCACTATCGGAGTGGTGGAAACCCGCCGACCCGTCGATGTGGGCGAATTTCAAAGAGAATGCGTGCGACGCGGCATATGGGTGCGTCCATTTGGCAGGAATGTCTACATCATGCCGCCCTACGTCACCCCCGATGAAGATTTGGTTAAACTCTGTGAAGAAATGATTGCCATCGTGGCAATGTCTGACCAAAACTAAGAGGTAGTTTGTTATAGAAACAAGTATTTTAACTCATCAACACAGCATGGACTTCTCAGAGAATCTACGTAATCTTCAGTCAGAGGGCAATTTTCGTTCCATCCCCAAAATGACACCGGCAGAGGTGATTGATTTTTCCACCAACGACTATCTCGGTCTCGGTGCCGATTTCAATCTACAGGCACGTTTTTTCTCTGACCCGGCCTCACTGAAAGTGCCGATGACCTCTTCCGCCTCCCGACTGTTGGCATCACGCCAGATCGAATATGACAATCTGGAGGTGGCATTGCGGCTACTCTATTCCAAACGGCGCGGCGACGATACAGGCGCTCTGCTGTTTAATTCGGGCTATCATGCCAACTCGGGCATAATCCCCGCACTGGCACAGAACGATACCTACATTATTGCCGACCGACTGGTTCACGCTTCAATCATTGACGGCATAATGCTGTCTAAGGCATCTTTCACCCGTTTCCGTCACAACGACTACAGCCATCTGCGCGTCCTGCTCGAAAAGCATGCACCGGCACACAAGAACATATTGGTGATTGTGGAAAGCGTTTACTCGATGGATGGCGACCGTGCCGACATAGAGGAACTGCTTCTGCTCAAGCGCGAATTCCCCAACGTTACGCTCTATGTCGATGAAGCGCACGCTTTCGGCGTACTCGGCCCCTACGGTCTGGGGCTTGTGGCAGACTCATCAGCGCCATGGGAGGTTGATGTGACGATCGGCACATTCGGCAAAGCGGCCGCCTCGATGGGAGCTTTCGCCATCACTTCGGCCGAGACCCGCGACTGGCTTATTAATTCCGCGCGCTCGTTTATTTTCTCGACAGCCATTCCTCCGATGCAGGCCGCATGGAGCAGATTCACACTTTCCCAGATTCTCCATGGCGAAAGCATGCGGCGCCATCTGCAGAGGCTTTCCATAGAGCTACAGAAAGTTCTCAGCCAATTCTCGGTGATACCAATCGAGGTGTCGCACATTCAACCACTGATCATCGGCGATCCGAAGGAAGCTGTCGACCTCTCCAACCGATTGCTCTTCCAGGGCGTAAAAGCTTTGGCAATACGACGACCCACTGTTCCCCCGGGCACCGACCGTCTGCGCTTCTCTCTTTCGGCGGCAATGTCGCAAGATGACATCGAAGCGCTCGACCATGCGCTCAAAGGGTTACTTCCGGTTCTCAATCCCCGCAAATAACCCTATCAGTCACAATCCAGTCATTATCTATAAATGAACCATATTTTCCTGCAGAATCATCACCACGGCGAAGCGCTTATAGTGATTTTTTTAGGATGGGGAGTGCCGGCCGAGGCATTCACTGATCTGAAAAAAAATCAGTGCGACATACTGCTGCTTAGTGGCTACGGTCCCGGATGTGCGGCCGAAGCGGAGCGGATTATTGCCGGAAAACAGTCTGCGTGGAATTATAAGGAGATAATTGTTATCGGCTGGTCGTTTGGCGTGAAACCGGCCTCAGCCTTTATAGCGGACACACCTCTCAATATCACACTCCGCATCGCCGTGAACGGCACCGAGCAACATATCCACCCGACCTGCGGAATACCGCCTGAGATATTCAGCGGAACTCTTAATGGTTTGCATGCGGCCACACTCCGCAAATTCCGTCTGCGCACGGCCGGAACCCGCTATAATTTTGAAAAATATTTTGGCAACGCTGCTTCCGACGATACTACTGTTGAGCGGCTACGCCGCGAGCTGCAATATTTTGCCTCGCTACCGGCGGAACGTAGCAACGTCAGCCTTTGGGATAAAGCGGTGATAGGGGAGTGCGACCGCATTTTCCCGCCGGAAGCTCAACGCAACGCCTGGCAGGGTGTCGACATAACCGAAGTTGCCGATATGCCCCATCTGCCCGATTTCCAATGGATAATCGATCGGTTTGTGATAGACAAATCGAAGGTTTGTGACAAGTTTTCACAGGCAGGCGACACCTATGAGGAGAATGCAACAATACAGAAAAAAGTGGCCCGGCGGCTTCTGGAATTGTCGGGCGGCATTATTCCACAAGGCAACCTCGACATCATCGAGATGGGCTACGGTCATGGCGTATTCACGCGCATGTATCTTGATCGGTTAGCTTCCGATATTCACAGCCTGACACTCGTCGACCTTGATACCGATCCGGAAGTGGGAAAGGACACCGGCGCCATTCACGTGAAAGCCGATGTGGAGGATATACACTTCATCAATGAGTATCTGACTCCTGAAAGTAAGGATGTGATATTTTCATCATCCATGATTCAATGGCTAAATTCACCTGCCACATGGCTCAGACGTTGCGCCGCGGCATTGCGCCCCGGTGGCGTTTTGGCAGTGTCGTTCTACAGCGGCGATACTTTTAGTGAGATCTCATCGATCACAGGATCGGGGCTGCAATATCCCGCCTTGCAATCACTCTCCGATATTGCCCGATGCTGCGGTGTGACCATAAATGTTGCCACAACCGAGTGTGAGACTCTTGAATTCGACACACCACGCGATGCTCTGCATCATTTGCAACTTACCGGGGTGAACGGGCTGTCGGCCACGGCATCGCCCGCCACTGTGCGACGACTTATTCGGGAATGGCCACTGACCGCAAGCGGTAAAGCCCGTCTTACATTCTGCCCGGCCTATCTCGTTCTGACAAAAAAACCGAAAGCATGAAATATTTTGTATCAGGAATTCACACCGATGCCGGCAAATCATATTGCACAGGCTGGTTTGCACGGGAATTGATGAAACAGAACCGTAAGGTGATAACCCAGAAGTTTATCCAGACGGGCAACACCTCAATGTCGGAAGATCTTGAAGTGCACCGACATCTTATGGGAACAGGCTTCCTGCCGGAAGATCTCGACCACACCACGGCTCCATTGATTTTCACCCACCCCTGTTCACCCCAGCTCGCCGCCCGTATCGACGGACGCGATATTCCTCTCGAAGTCATCGACGATGCCACCGAAAAGCTGGCATCGCGCTATGATGATGTTCTAATAGAGGGGGCGGGAGGATTGATGGTGCCCGTGACAGATGATTTTTTTACAATAGACTATGTGGCGTCACGCCATCTGCCGCTGATAATGGTGGTCAACGGCTCGCTCGGTTCAATCAACCATGCCATCCTCTCCTTCGAGGCCATAAAAACGCGTGGCATAGAAATGCCTTACGTGCTTTATAACACACACTTCGACTACGATCCGCTGATCTCCGACGATACTTTCGGTTTCATCCGGCGCTACCTTGCGCATCATTTTCCCGACACCACTCTGCTGAAAGTTCCCTCACTGCCCCTGAATTGATGCTTTTCGGCAATCAGCGGGAGGCGCGCGACAGATCGGTACCGGCAGGCGTCTGGAACATATGCAATCCGAATAGCGACACAACGGCATAGACATGATCGAAGATGTCGGATGCCAACGCCTCATAGGCTTCCCAGGCTACATTGTCGATAAAGAAATATAGCTGAAGAGGAAGGCCGGAGGTTGTGGGTTCGAGCTGACGCACCATTGTTGTCATATCGTGACGCACATTGTCGTGATTGACAAGGTAACGTTCGAGATAACTGCGCAAAAGTTTCAGATTCACCTGCCGGGCACTCATTTCCTCATCGGTGATAAAACCTTCGTCGCGCAACGGAGTCAGTTCGTCGGCTGTGAGAAACCTGACAGTATTCAGATCGATAAAGATTGACCGGTCTACCCGGCGGCCACCCGACCGGCGCATAGGCTGATAATTGCGAAAAGAACCTTTCATCAGCGCATAGGGGTGAACCGTCGACACGGAATTATCCCAATTGCGCACTTTCACGGCGGTCAACGAAACTTCGATAACCTCACCGTTTATATCGTGGCTCTTATCCTCGATCCAATCGCCACGCGTCATTAATTTGTTTGCGGTGAACTGCACAGAGGCCACAAGTCCGAGAATACTGTCCTGGAAAATCAGCAACAAAACTGCCGCCGAGGCACCAAGAGCGGTGATAATCACCACAGGGGATTTTCCGATGATTATGCTCAGACCCACGATTACGCCGATACATATGGCGATAAGTTTGAAAGTGTCGAAAATGCCTTTGACAGCATACGCGCGAAACCGGCGTCGATGGAGGAAAGCGTTGTAGAGATTATCAAAGAAAATTGTGACAATGCGCACCGCGGCCCACAGAATGTAGAGCGACGTGAGGGCAGTAAGCCACTTTATGGCAGAAACACTCGTGCCGAATAAGCCTGGCAGCAGCCAGTTGACCACAATCGCCGGTGTCAACTGCGAAATCGCACGTAACATCAGGGGATTCAGCAAATCATCATCCCACTTCGTTTTTGTCCGGCTGATAAGTTTCTCAAAAAGCTCAAGCGTCCATTTAGTTAAAAAATAGCCGATAACAGCCGCCAGAGCTATCCCCGTCAAAAGGATAACCCCAATAATCACACCGGAACCTGCACCGGTGATATTCATTGCAAGAAATTCAGAAAATTGCTGAAACATAGAGCAAAGTTAACTCTTTTTCATCAATCCCCATCCCATTCTCCCTCATTTTTATCCTTCGGCCATTAAAACGCTGACTTATGAGAAAAATCATGAGGGAGTGTCAAGCATTTTGACACAACGCCATGTCTGTAACGCTGCATAATCAACAAAAAAAGGTCCCATGATGCGTGAATGATGCATCATGGGACCTGATATTATTAGTT
>ERZ836877.4022-NODE-4022-length-15684-cov-3.623584_pt1 | contig 15684 bp, 10 predicted proteins | sample MGYA00519469_ERZ836877 | MGnify/ENA primary metagenome ERZ836877 (study PRJEB31850, sample SAMEA3708809) | human gut metagenome | biome: human gut; feature: human-associated habitat; material: faeces | place: China | collected 2014 ... | reverse complement strand
CCCGCGCACCTAAAAAGTCAAAACGATGTCAAACGCACATTGACATCGTTGGAAATAATTCGACATAATAAAATCAGCCACTTAGTCAGGGGCTAAATGGCTGATGTAGTCATGATGTCGGGTTGCTTATCCGCAATAGAAATAGCGTCGCACAAGCTCGAGCATTTTCGCGGGATCGTTCTTGGCGGCTTCAGCCTCGGCCTGGTCGTAAGACTTGAGCTTCGCTATCATGCCGTCGATAAGCGCGGGAGCGAAAACGCCTTTGGCTTCGAAGATGGCGCGGTCGTCATAGAGGCGTTCGGCCGATGCCTCGCAGGAGTAGGGGAGCGAGTCGAGGTCTTTGACGCGCTCGGCGTTCTTGCTGTCGTGGATATTGACGTCGACATAGGTCTTGCGGGCAATTTCGAGCGATTCCTTATGCTCGAAGCCATAGCGCGCGGCGACTGCCAGTCCGGCGATGAGCAGATAGATGTCTGCCGAGCAGTCTGCCGAGCGGATTTCTACGGTCTGCTTGTGCGAGGCGTCGATGTCGATTGAGATGGTGCCGGGATTGAGTTCGGCGCACATGTCGCGTTCAGCTGTCCATCCGAGCGGCACTCTCACAAGGACCGAGCGGTTGCGGTCGCCCCAGCAGACGTTTGTTGGCGCTTCCTGATGCGGCACGAGGCGGAAGTAACTTGTCGGATTGGTGTTGCCGAAAGCTGTGATGGCCGGAGCCAGCGCCATCAGTCCGCCTATCATGCGAAGTGCGTCGTTACTCAGCTTGCGGTCTTTGTCGAGCATGACACTGCGGCCGTCGGCGTCGGTGAGGCGCATGTGTATATGCAGTCCTGACCCGGCTTTGCCGACCGTGATTTTCGGTGCGAACGTCACGTCGAGTCCCTCGCGAGCGGCGAGATTTCTGATGACCCATTTGGCGAGCATAAGCTGGTTGGCGGCTTTCCGGGCGTCGACGGGCAGAAATTCGATTTCGTTCTGTTCGTAGACCGTGCCGTCGAGGGTGAAATTACCCACTTCAGAGTGCCCGTATTTGATATATCCGCCTGTCATGGCGATATATTTCATACACTTGACTCTGAAATCATTGAATTTTGCAAACGGCGCCGATTCGTGATAGCCGCGCTGGTCTGTTGCCGGGAATGTGCCGTCGTCGGCCTTGATGACATAATATTCGAGTTCGCCCATGGCCTCGAATGTCAGTCCCGTCTCTTCTGTAAAACGGCTGCAGGCTTTTTCGAGCGTGTACTCGGGCGAGCACTCGAGCGGATTGCCGTCTTTGTCGAAGAAGCGGCAGAGGAAGCCCACTGTCGGCAGTTCTGCGAACGGGTCGACAAATGCCGTCGAGAACATCGGCAGGGCATAGAGGTCTGAGTTGCCGGCCTCGATGAAAGGGAACAGTGACGACCCGTCGACACGCTCGCCGAGCGTAAGTATCGTCTCGAGATATTCGAGGTCGTTTATAATGAAATTGAGAGTCTTGAGACGTCCGTCGGCAGCCGGATACATGAAGTTGACGCATTCGACATTGTTGTCTGTGATATATCTCACGATATCTTCACGTGTGAAGCTGTCCGGCTGTTTCTGCAGGTATGCCGCGACGGGATTTTTGGTTAATGTAAGTTTTTTATCCATGGTAATAATTGAGGTAATCTTTTAACTTGTTTTGCAAATGTACTTAATTGTATTATATGTTGCAAATAAGCTTAGGATAGTTTAACTTTGCTGTAGAATGATTAAAGTTTAATGTAATGAAAGTACTACTTATAAACGGCAGTCCTCACCGCGACGGCAACACTTCGATTGCTCTCGCCGAGGTCGCCCGCACCCTTGAAAGCGAAGGCATTGAGACAAAGACAGTATGGATCGGTACCAAGCCGGTGCAGGGCTGTATCGCCTGCTACAAATGCTATCAGCTCGGCCGCTGTGTCTTCCACGATGACATCTACGAGGAGCTTCATGCCGCTGTCGCCGAGTGCGACGGCCTGATAGTCGGTTCGCCGACATATTACGCCGGTCCTGCCGGTTCGCTCTGCGCCGTCCTCGACCGTCTCTTCTATTCGTCGGCTCCGCTGCTTAGAGGCAAACCGGCCGCAGCCGTCGTCGTCTGCCGTCGCGGCGGCGCAAGTGCCAACTTCGACCGTCTCAACAAATATTTCTCGATTATGAGCATGCCTATAGTGACCTCCCAGTATTGGAACAGCGTCCATGGCCGCGACATCGGCGAAGCCCGCGAGGACGGAGAGGGCCTCCAGACGATGCGCGTGCTCGGCCGCAACATGGCGTGGCTCCTCAAGTCAATCAACAATCCCTCGTCGCCGGCGCTGCCCGATCCTGAGCCGCGCATAGCCACAAATTTCATCCGCTGATATGGAAAAGCCCCGAATAGTCATCCTCGACGGCTATGTCGCCAACAGCGGCGACCTGTCGTGGCACGAAATCGCCTCGCAGGGTGAGCTGACCGTTTATGACCGCACATTGCCCGACGAAGTCATCGCTCGTTGCTCTGGTGCGACAGCCGTCTTCACCAATAAGGTCATAATTGATGCCGACACTATAGCCGCTCTCCCTGATTTGAAATTTATCGGAGTCCTTGCCACCGGTTACAATAACGTCGACATCGAAGCCGCGCGCCGTGCCGGCATCATCGTCAGCAACGTGCCGGCCTACAGCACCATGTCTGTCGCCCAGCTCGTTTTCGCCATGCTTCTGACGATATGTAACCGCGTCAGCGACTACTCTGCGAGCGTCGGCGCAGGCCGTTGGGCTTCGTGCGACGACTTCAGCTACCGCCTCGGCCCGATTGAAGAACTCGACGGCAAGACAATGGCTGTCTATGGTCTCGGTAATATCGGCCGCCGCGTGGCTGCCATCGCCGCCGCCTTCGGCATGCATGTCGTCAGCTGCACCTCGCAGCCTGCCGAAAATCTGCCGCCGTATATCGAGAAAGTCTCGCACGACGAGATGTTCCGCCGGGCCGACGTCCTCTCGCTCAACGCTCCGCTCACTGCCACAAACCGTCATTTCGTCAACGCATCCACTATCGCCCTGATGAAGCCGACTGCCATCGTCATCAATACGGCCCGCGGGCCGCTTGTCGACGAAGATGCTCTCGCTGACGCTCTTGCCTCGGGCCGACTGGCCTTCGCCGCCGTCGACGTGCTTGCTGTCGAGCCGCCGCGACAGGGTTCTCCGCTCATAGGTCTCGACAATTGCATCGTGACACCGCATGTCGCCTGGCAGTCGACCGATGCCCGCCGTCGTCTCCTCGATGTCTCGGCTGCCAATCTCCGCGCTTTCCTTGCGGGCGCTCCTCAGAACGTTGTCAATTGAAGATTGCAGATTATTTCGTAAATTTGCAGTCTGAACTATGATATATCCCGCAACGATTGAAACAAAAATAGGCTTCGACAGCGTCCGCGCGCATATCGCCGAGCGTTGTCAGTCGCCCCTTGGTGTGGCCGAATGTGAGGCCATGACATTCTCTTCTGACTACAGGACCGTCATGAGCCGTCTCGGCGAGACCGCCGAGATGCTGACGATACTCCTCGGCGACGAGGCTTTTCCCGATGAGAACATCAACGACATGACCGCTGCTGTCGCAGGCGCTCGTGTCGAGGGTTCGTTCATGTCACCCGCCGACTTGCTCAGGGTGCGCCTGTCTTTGGCGACGATGGCCGCCATTGCTAAATTTTTCGCGTCTCACCGCGACGACGAAGGCTCGACGCCATATCCCGCGCTCGACGCTGTCGCTGAAGGATTGCAGGCTTTCCCCGCGCTTATGACCGCCATTGACAGGGTCATTGACCGCTGGGGCGCCGTCAAGGATAATGCGTCACCCGCTTTGGCCGAGATTCGCGGCAAGATTGCGTCGATGGGCGGCACGGTCAGTATGCTCATGCGTCGCGTCATCTCGCGCGCTGTCAAAGACGGACTCGTCGACGCCGACGTCACCCCTTCGATGCGCGACGGACGCCTCGTCATCCCCGTCTCGCCGATGAACAAACGCCGTATCCCCGGCATCGTCCACGACGAATCGGCCTCTGGTAAGACTGTCTTCATAGAGCCGTCAGAAGTCGTCGAGGCCAACAACAAAATCCGCGGCCTGCAGCTCGACGAACGCCGCGAGGAGACACGCATCCTGATTGCACTCACCGACCTCATCCGGCCCTACGTCGACGAACTTCTCGCTTCGTATCGGGTGCTCGGCCTTTTCGATTTCATCGTCGCCAAGGCGCGTTACGCCATTAGCGTCGGCGCTGCCATGCCTGCCGTAGAACCGCATCCGGCGATGGAGTGGTGGCGAGGCCGCCATCCTGTTCTCGAGGACTCGTTGAAGCGTCAGGACAAACAGGTCGTGCCTCTCGACATCGAGCTTGACGCCGACCGTCGGCTTCTTGTCGTCTCGGGACCCAACGCCGGCGGCAAGTCTGTGACATTAAAGACTGTCGCCATCATCCAGTATATGGCTCAGTGTGGTGTGTTGCCGACACTCGAGCCGAATTCGCGCATGGGTCTTTTCGAGAACGTTTTCATCGACATCGGCGACGACCAGTCAATCGAAGATGACCTCAGCACATATTCGTCGCATCTGCGCAACATGAAATTTTTCTATCAGCGCGGCAACAGCGACACTCTCATTCTCATTGACGAATTCGGCGCCGGCACAGAGCCGCAGATTGGCGGTGCGATAGCCCAGGCCCTGCTCAGACAGTTCAACGCCAAAGGCATGTGGGGCGTTATAACAACCCACTTTCGCAATCTTAAGCAGTTTGCCGACGACACCCCCGGTCTCGTCAACGGTTCGATGCTCTACGACCGCCATCTGATGAAACCTCTTTTCAAGCTGTCGATAGGCAATCCCGGCAGCTCGTTTGCAGTCGAGATTGCCCGCAAGACAGGCTTGCCCGAAGAGATAATCGCAGATGCCGAAGAGATTGTAGGCAGCGACTATATCAACTCAGACAAATATCTGCTCGACATAAATCGCGACAAACGCTACTGGGAAAACAAACGCCTTGCCATCAGACAGAAAGAGAAGAGACTTGAACAGTTGATTGAGAAATATGAGTCTGATGCCGAAACGCTGCGCACCACCCGTCGCGAAATCCTGAACGAGGCAAAAGAAGAAGCCAAACGCATCATCGACGGCAGTAATGCGGCCATTGAGCGCACCATCCATGAGATCAAGCGCGCCCAGGCCGAGAAAGAGAAGACCCGTGAGGCCCGTCAGCAGCTTGTCGAGAGCCGCCGCTCGCTTGAGACCAAAGATCATGAGTCGTCGCTGCGCACGATTGCCGAGCGCCGCAAGAAGAAAAAATCTCCCGCTGCTGCCGCTTCGAAGCCTGCCGAGACCATTGCGGTAGGCACTAACGTCATTCTTGACGGCGGCAATACCGTCGGCACTGTCGAGTCGATAAACGGCAAGGAGGCTATAGTCATTTTCGGCAACCTCAAGACCACCGTCAAGCTCAGCCGTCTGACTCCGACCATGCGCCGTGCCGACAGCGGCGTATCCCGTGCCGCTTCGTTCATAAGTGTTGCGTCGAATGCTGCCGAGCGCGAGCGTCAGCTCAATTTCAGTCAGGAGATTGACCTACGCGGTCAGCGTGTCGACGAAGCTTTGCAGAATGTGACCTACTTTATCGACGACGCCATAAGATTCGGCAGTTCCCGGGTCAGGATACTCCACGGTACGGGTACCGGTGCCTTGCGTCAGTATATCCGCAACTATCTTGCTACCGTTCAGGGCATCAAAGGCTTCCATGACGAGGACGTACGCCTTGGCGGAGCCGGCATCACCGTCGTCGAGCTGTAAAAGCAGATTTAAAGCAGATTAATTTAAAATTCAACATTCCCCGTTCCAAATTACCTCAGATACTTATCGATTAGTCTTTTGTACTCTGGCGTCTGTTTGAATTCTGCTATCCATACATTGAGCGAGTCGCGCAGCGCTGTTTTGTCTTTGTTGAGCATCCACGGCTGGAACTGATTGAGAGATATCGGGGTCGATATGTCCAGGTCGGGGTATTGATCTGCCAGTCGTCGGGCGACAGCCTCGTTGACCACGGCTTGCTTTATCTCGCCAGTTGCCGCCAGTATCACAAGATGCTCTGACGTCAGGCCCGGTTTGCTTTCGAGGTAGATAGTATCGCCCATTTCGTGCGACAGATTGCGCAGACGTGATATTGCCGGCGATGCCTCGGCGACCCACACGGTGTCGTCTAACAGTCGCATCTGGGCCGGTATCTTTGTTGCCGTAGAGTCAGCTGTTGTGTCCTTGCGTGTCACAAGCACTTGTCTGTCAAGATATATGTCGTCGGTAAGCAGAAATACATCGCTGATTTTCTTGGTCGACGGGACAGAGGCGATTACCATGTCGAAGTCACCTTTGTGAAGCCCGTCGAACGCATATTCGAGCGGTGCGAAAGGGTGAAAGACAACGGGCAGATTATGGCGCTGCGCTATCGCTTTCATCACTTCATATTCAAATCCGGCGGCGCTGTCGCCCGAGAACGTATATGTCATCGGAGACATCTCTATCGCCACGGCCACGGTGTCGCCTCCGGGCCGGCAGTATACTTCGGCTATCGAGCCTTTGTGGCTTATGCTGCAGCGTCCGGCAAACCACATCAGTGCCAGGACAATTATCAGTAAGCCTACAAGTATAGGCATCTTTCCTTTTATGGGTTCTGTTTTCATGTCAGACTGTGCGGCACCTCAGTGTGTCGTTATAGCTATAACAAAATTCCCCGTCCTTAGTTGGCGAAATCGACCGATACGCCCAGCTGCAGGCGCCGCGGATTGAGCGGGTAGTCGGGTACGGAGAAGTAGTTGTTGCCTCCGAAAAGACCTTGGTTGAAGTGCGAGAAAAGCACGAAGAAGCGCGCTTTCGACAGCTTCATGTTGGCATAGACGTTCATGAACGGATAATTGCCGACCTTGACATTGCGCTGCGTCGCGAACGATGCCGTCGCCGGCTGATAGGCGAGGCCGTAGTAGCTCGTGTAATAATCGCAGTCTACACCAAGCTGCACGTGGAGCGTCGCTACCTTGAAGAGCAGGAACAGGTTTGAGTAGACCGCCAGTTTCGGAAGCGGTATAACCCCGTCGTTCGACGACGTCTGATAGGTGATGCGGTTGTTCCAGTTGAGTATGCCCAGTCTGAAATCCTGATTCAGGCGCGCCGAGAATATCTGTATATTCGAGCCGTGCTGCGCCGGCAGAAATTTGTCGTTGAAGTAGATATAGTTCTGTATGTTGTCGACGTCGACAGAAAGCGACGTGCCGCTGAAGGGTAGATTCAGCCTGCCCCCGAAGTTGACGCGTCTGGTTTTGCCGAAATCGTTTTTCCAGATAAAGTGGTTCGACAGGTAGTTGTTGAGCAGATAAGGCGCTGTCTCGTTGTGGAAACCACCCTGTGCCGCGATGGTCACGGTGTCGCCGAAAAGTCTGAAGCGCGTCGCGAGCGAACCGTTGATTTTGACCTCGCCGACAGCGTCGCCGATAAGACCGAACTCGGCGTTGGCGTTATACGTCAGTATCGAACCCTTCTGTTTGCTCAACTGACCGCCAACCCATAGCAGATTCTGTGTTGCTTTCGGGTCTATTGTGCCGATGCCCTCGGGGAACGGCGTCAGGCCGTAGTCGGGATTTTCGCGGTCAAGCGTGTCGGGCGTCTGCTTATATCGCCTGATTTCATGTGTCACATACGCTGCCAGACCGAATTTCGCATATTTGTGGAAGCCTTCGAGCAGCGACAGACCAAGCGTGTTCGACAGCGACCAGTATGTCGTGTGGTCGCGCGTCACCTGATTGTCGAGATAAGTGTTTTCAAAAAACTCGCGGGTCTCTGTCGGCGATTTGTCGATAAACGTGTGTTTGCCGCTTTTATAACGCAGAGTCCAGATGAACGACGACACGGGTATATAAGTGCGTTTGACCGTCGTGTCGTTGATTTCCTCTTCATGCCAGTATCCGACTTTATAGCGGCTGTTGAGCATCAGGTCGTCACCGCTGTAGCGTGTGTGCGCGTCTGTCAGGTTGGTCGGTATCGACTTGGGATTTATCGACGAGACACCGCCCTGCAGTTGCGCCGGATCTTTGATATAAAGAATGTCGGTGATGCCGCCGTTCTCTTTGTTGAGCATGTTGAAGTGGTTGAAATACCCCTGGAACTCATATCGGTCGCCCATATACGAGCCCGACGCGCCCCATATCAGGTCTTTAGTCGCCTGATAATTATAGCTGCCTTTCGAGTAGATATAATCAATCATCGCTCCTACCTGAGCCTTCGCGTTGACATTGCCAGAGAAATTGGCGCGCAGCCGTTCCTGCGATGTCTCGCGACCGCCCGACGTGTTGAACGACAGCAGCGTCATCGGTATTCGGGTATTATAGAAGCGGTTTGTCTTCTCGTCCGGCAGCCAGACGGCGAGCGCGTCGCCCAAGAAGAAATCGCTCGTCGGGCGACGTTCGCTGAATATCATATTGATACCCTCGGCGCCCAAAGCGCCGGTTGTCGCCCAGGCGTCGCTCATCTCCGACGGTATCGATTGCTTGTAATAATTATATAGAAGAGTATCGATTGTTGACGAATCTCTCAGACCGAGCGGTTGCTGCACGGTCCATGCGTATGACGGCGCAATTGTAGCTTTCTTCTTACTCTGATTACTCTGACTTTGAGAAAAAGCAGGCAACAATATCAGTGCCGTTGACAATATTAAAAACAGTTTTTTCATAACACAGCTGCAAAGATACGAATAAGTCCGCTACAAAGCCAAACTTGTTTGGGCTTTGTTGAGCAAAAGTATCTTCGTGCGGCGACTGGTCCGAGGCCTGTCTACGCTGCGGTTTTGACAATAAATCTCACGCGGGTATAGAGATTGCCATAACGTACCTTTATGACCACTTCGGCTGCGCCGTTGGGAACCCAGGCTGCATTTGAGAAGCTGATGGTGTTTTCTTTGATTGTAATCTCAAGATGGCTACGCAGGTCGCTGTTGCCCATGTTGTAGATGTTATAACTGTTGTCGAAGACAAAACCTTTGCGGAACGAAAATTCGGCTCGCTCGATATTGTCGAAACCCTCATGCATCTGCACACCGATATTGCTGTCCCACTCGACAAGTCCGCTGTTTTTGGGCCTGTATTCGGCAAACGACACGTTGGCGCCGATTATGCTGCCGTCGTCACCTCTGAGCCATGAGTTGACATATACGTTATAGAAACCGCTTTTTATCGCAAGAGCTCTTTCTCCGCCGATGACACAGAGATCGTCATTGGGTAACATCTGATAAAAATGGCCTGGTACGACTGCTACTTCGCGTGCAATCTGGTCGGTTTCGGGTTCTTTTTTGAACCCGCCTTTTTTGCCGAGGTCGACGATTGACCACTGGTTGCCTACAAAATTGTCAGAACTGTTGATATATACGTCGGTGAATCCAAGACGGGTCTGGCCGTTGTCTTCATTGGGCATATTGAGAGTTATGGCGGTAGAGGGTATCGACGGTTCGTCATCACCGCATGACACTGTCATCAGGCAGAAAATAGCCATAAGAGGAAAAATCAGTCGCTTCATAATCATTAGTCTCCGTTTTTGGTAAGATTGTGATATGTGTAATAAATTAATTTTATTGTAAAGTTATGAAATATATCACATGCCAAAAGTTAAATCAATTAAAAAAGCCTCCACGCTATCGATTAGTGGAGGCTTTGAAGAATATTGTCGACTATTAGACTATAGCCCGATTGAATTTTTATGACCTTACTCTGAATGTATTGCTGCCGATGCGTTTGCCGTCATACCATATTTCGATGCGGTAGTCGCCGGGGCTCCAGTGACCCGGAGTCTCGCCGCCCCAGCCGATAAACTGCAGGGTAGTCGGTTTGTTGGCTTCGACGCTGAAGTTGTCGCTGTAGCTGTAGCCGTTTTTCGATTCACTGCCGGTAGATAGTCCCGATGGTGTATAGAATTTTACGTAAAACTTGCCGTTGTCGATTTTTTGCTTCGAGAAAACAGTCACCCAGGGGATAAGGTAGGTCGTCTTACCGCTGACAATAGGTGTGCCCACAGGGTCGCCTGTGTTCGTCAGGTCGTTGACAAAGGCCTTGATTTCCTGATTGCCGAGAATGGCGTTGAAAGTCTGTTCTGATGCCTCGACAGATGCTCTGAGGTTGATATTCTTGTTCGTTAGTTCTGCGACAGTTTTATTTAAACGATTGATATCGTCTGATTGTTGGTTGTTGGCTGAATTGAGGTTGATGAGCGCGATTATAAGCGCGACGATGATGACGCCCGCAATTATGAGCAAAACTTTTGAACTCTTCTTTGCCGTGCCGTCCTCCTTGACGATGACGACATTGTTGCCATTGCCTTCGGCTACCGTTTGGTTGCCGCCGTTGCCGTTGTCGTCAGAGCCTCCGTTGCCCGAAGCAGCGTCGATTTTGTGCTGAGCGATTTCGTGAACCTGTGCGGCCATCGGACGGTCCCATGTCTCTTTTGCGAGACACTTGTGCATCAGCCCGGTCAGTTCGGGGCTGAACGGAGCCGGTAATACCGGCAGCTCGGCGCCGTGGAGTTCCATTACGCCACCCTGTCCGCAGAACGGCATTTCGCCTGTAGCCAGTTCGTAAATCGACGCGCCGAGAGCCCAGATGTCTGTTGCCTTAACCGGGGTAGGGTTGGCCGTAAACATCTCAGGCGCCATATAGCCAATCGTGCCTGACGAGTTGTCGGCATTGCTGCGGGCAGAAGCCTTGCGCAGCGTCGACCGCATCTTCTTGCTCAGGCCGAAGTCTGAGATAAGATAGTTGCCGGCTGTGTCCTGAAGTATATTGTCGGGCTTGATGTCGCGATGGACGACATCGTGCTGGTGCAGGTAGGCCAGACCGGCGCTTACGTCGGCGATGAGTTGCCACAGCTCGGTCTCGCTCAGTTCGCCAGTCTTGTTGCCGAGTGTCACCGGACAGTAGGGCATCACGAGAAACGGGTGGCTGCCATAGCTGTCGAAATAGTCGGGGCGCAGCAGATTGGTGTGGTTGAAACTGTAGACGTTCGTGAATTCGTTTTTGAATTCATCTATGCCGCGGGTGTCGAGAGCGATATAGATTTTAATCGCAATCTGAATTCCTGTCTTGGTGTCCTCGGCGAGCCAAACCTCGCCGAAGCTGCCGCGACCGAGCCGTTCAATCAGCCGGTAGCGGTCATTGATAAGTGTATCGGGTGCTAATTCCATTAATTCTTTGTATATGTGATATATTGCCAGTCTGAATCTGTTAGTTGCTCACCTATTGTATTGTCGCGTATTGCAACGAAGAATTTTATGCTGTGTTTGCCGCTTGTCGTTATGTCAAACTGGTCGAGAGGCATAAAAAGTTTGAAGTCATTATATGTCGAATTGTCATAGCTCGGGGTGAATCCTTCGCCGACACAGACATTTCCACCGGTCGTGCAATATCTGTCGTCGCGGTCTTTGAGAGGATTGCCGTTGCTGTCGTCCCAGTAGAAGTAGGCGATGACGCGGCCGGTGTGGCCCTTCATGTTCTTGTTGTCGAATTTGACGTGGATGCGCATGCCTTTTTCTCCGTTTTCCCAGACGTCATGCTCCATCCACACCTTTTCGATTTTAGCTGTGATATTCGAGCGGGCGCCCTCCTGTTTGATGTCGATGCGCACTTCGCGGTCGCCGGCTTTGATTTTCATATAGTCGCTGCGGCTGTCGCGCGATGTGTTGGCTTCACAGGTGAGAGTAAATGTTGTAGAGCCTTTGTTGACCGAGCAGAATGACGGAATGCCCCAAGTCGACCAGTCGCTGCCGGCTCCGCTGACGCTGAGTGTGCTGGTTCCGCCGTCGGCGTCGAAGTTGAGTGTCAGCGAGCTCTGTCCGTCGACAAGCAGTGCGCCCGGCGCGCCGGGATTGATGGTGATATATGACGTGTTGACACAGCTGCCGTCAATCCAGACTTCATATCTTAGTGTGCCGACAGGGAATGTCGATACCTCGTCATTGCCATACGCGGGCAGATAGGCGTAATTCCCCGTGCCGGGTCTGAATGTTATCTCGTCGCTCATTGTGTAACCGGACGGACTTCCGCTGAATGTCTCGAGTGTTCCGTCCGGCTCGATTATCTTGACATAGACAGTTTTTGTTGTCTCTGTTGCCGGACCGTCATAAAGGATTCGTGCGGCAAAACGGCGCGTCTCATCGTTGTAGAACGGATCGCCGTAGCTGTTCAGTACCTTTCCGTTGGCCTGGTTGGCAAAATCGAGGCGGGTGACTTTCAGTTTTGCGTTATTGTTGTTGACAGCCTGCTGTTTGCCGCGCTGGCTGACGCTCACGGTGCGGCTGAGACCTCCGGCGTTGATTGTGAACGAGTACGAGCGGCTTGACGTCGACGAGTTGGCCGAGCAGTAGAGGCTGACGCTCGACGACCCTTTTGAGTTGACACTCATCCACGACGGCAGACCGTTGACGCTGAACGAGCTCTGGTTTGTCGTGACCGAAATCGTGTAGCTGCCTCCGTCGGCCGAGAACGATAGCGAGTTGGTACTCAGACTGAGGTTTGGCGACAGTTCGGCAATCTTGCGGTCGCATTTTTTGATGCCTTCGTTGATGGCTGTGTCATGCTCGGCGGCGACATAGCCGACGTCGGTTCTGGCGGCAAGAAATCTTTTCTTGACGTTCTGGAACTGCTCGATTGTCGTGGCCTGGTTGAACAGACGCTGAGCCTCGTTGAGTTTTTTGTTGACGCCGGCAAAAGCCGTGGTGGCAGCAATAAGCAGGCTGAGTAACAGAATGGTTGGTCGTCGCATCGTTTGGTCGGTTAAGTAATGGTGTTTATAAGGTGTATGTTATATATTGCCAGCCTGACTTGATAATCTCTTTGTTTATGGTATCGTCCCAGACAACAATAAAGAATTTAAGTTTATGGGTGCCGCTTGACGATATATGGAACTGATTGTACGGCATGAATATCACCCAATCGTTATACGTTGTGGTGTCATACGCCGGGGTTATTTTGGTGTTGTCACAGGCTGACACCTTTCCGTCAACAGTATAATAACGGTTGTCGAAGTCTTTGAGAGGGGTGTCATTGGAGTCATCCCAGTAGAAGTATGCGACGACATTGCCTTTATGGCCTTTCATATTCTTAACCTCGAATTTGGTATGTATTTTCATGCCCTTTTCACCGTTCTGATATACGTTGTGGTCCATCCAGATTTTTTCAATCGAGCCGGTGATGCTTGAGCTTGAGCCCTCCTGCTTGATGTCGATGCGCACTTCCTTGTCGCCCGACTTGATTTTCATGTAGTCGCTGCGGCTGTCATACGAGCTATTGGGCTTACATGTAAGCGTGAACGATGTCGAACCCTTGTTGACCGAGCAGAATGACGGTATGCCCCATGTCGACCAGTCGCTTCCGGCTCCGCTGACGCTGAGTGTGCGGGTTCCGCCGTTGGCGTCGAAGTTGAGCGTCAGCGAACTCTGGCCGTCGACAAGCAGAGCGCCGGGCGAGCCGGGATTGATAGTGATGTATGACGTGCTGATACATTCACCGTCTAACCAAAGCTCATATCTGACTGTGCCGACAGAGTAGGGCGACCTTGTGTCGTTGCCGTAAGCCGACAGGTAGGCATAGTTGCCTTTGCCGGGCTTGAAAGTAGTCTCTATTGACGTCGTGTAGCCAGCCGGGCTGCCGCTGTAGGTCATCAGAGAGCCGTCTGAGTTGAAAATCTTGGTGTAGACTGTCTTTGTGACCTCCGATGACGGACCGTCGTAGGTCATGCGGGTTGCCAGACGGCGTGTCTCGTCGAAATAGAACGGGTCGCCGTAGCTGTTGAGCACCTTGCCGTTGGCCTGATTTGCAAAATCGACACGAACGACTTTTATCTTGCTGTTGTTGACTGCCTGTTGCTTGCCACGCTGGCTGACGCTCACGCTGCGGCTGAGACCTCCGGCGCTTATGGTGAACGAATACGAGCGGCTCGATGTCGATGGGTTGGCCGAACAGTAGAGACTGACGCTCGACGCTCCTTTTGAGTTGACGCTCATCCACGACGGCAGGCCGTTGACGCTGAACGAGCCCTGGTTGGTCGAGACAGATATCGTATAGTTGCCGCCGTCGGCCGAGAACGAGATTGAACTCGTGCTCAGGCTGAGATTGGGCGACAGTTCTGCGATCTTGCGGTCGCATTTTCTGATGCCTTCGTTGATGGCAGCGTCGTGTTCGGCGGCGACATAACCGACGTCGGTCTTGGCGGCAAGAAATCTTTTCTTGACGTTCTGGAACTGCTCTATTGTCGTGGCCTGATTGAACAGGCGCTGAGCCTCGTTGAGTTTTTTATTGACGCCTGCAAAAGCCGTAGTGGCGATAATAAACAGACTTAGTAACAGAAGGATTGATCGTCGCATCGCTTGATGACGGTTTATTGCAGTGTATCAAAAAGTGTTATATCGTTTTGGCTGAGTCTGACGCCGGTAGCCTGTCGGCCTGCATTATTGAGAGTGACGGCGACGCTATGGCCGTTACCGCTCTCAAGAGTGAAGGTTGTCAGACCGGTCTCCCATATCTCGTTGCCGTCAGAAAGCTCATACTGGACTGTGACACCGGGAATGTCGTTGTCGGTGAGACCGTCATAGTCTATTACGAGCGTGCCGTTGTCGACGTATGCCCGCTGAGTAATCATAGGTGCGGCACTGCAGTTGGCCGTGCGGCCTACGACATCGAGCGCGTTCTTGACGCTGTTGTCGGGTTTCAGCATGGCTGCGATATGGAATTCGGCGATGGCGCCTGCCGGGTCTTCGACGATTGTCAGTGTACCGTTGGCCGATTCAAACCATTTTGTATAGGCTTCGTCTATTTTGCCGCTGAGGTCGCTGTTCATTCCGTCAAGGCTGAATTCGGGAATCTCGGCAAGGAAGGGATTGATGGCGGCGATGGCCGAGAGCGAGTCGAGTTGCTCGCGGGCGGTGATGAGTGCCATGTAGTTGACTGCATTGCCTACTTTGATATTTTTAGCTGCACGTGACATCATGGCGCCGTAGCGGGCCTTGACGGCGTCACGGTCGGCCGAATTGTTGCCTCCGATCATGATTGCGGCGACGATGGCGCCGGCGAGTACAATGCCGCCGATAATGCCGATGATGAGGCTTTTGTGCGATTTCTTGTCACCCGATGAATTGCCGCTTTCGCCCTTGACCCATTTGTTCCAGTCGGGAGCATTGCCGTCAAGCACGAGTTTTGAGTAGTCTTCGAGCTTCTCGGCTGTAGGGCGGTCCCAGGTGTCTTTGGCGAGACATGCGCGCATTACTACGTTGAGATTTTTCGACCATTTGCTTGTGTCGAGGTCGGGAATCTCGGCGCCGGCGTTGAGCATGCCGCCACCCTGACCGCAGAAAGGCAGTTCGCCCGTCGCCATCTCGTAGATTGAGACGCCGAGCGACCATATATCACTCGCTTTGACAGCGATGGGGTCTTTGAGAAAACGTTCGGGACCCATATAGGCGATGGCGCCTGACTCGGCTGCGCGTTTCGACTGTTTGCGCAGCGTCGAACGCATCTTGCGGCTGATGCCGAAGTCGGTAATCAGATATGTACCCTGATCGTCGATAAGGATGTTCTCGGGCTTGATGTCCTGGTGAACGATAGGCGTCTCGAGCCCGTGGAGAAATTTCAGACCGGCGG
>ERZ836877.4014-NODE-4014-length-15700-cov-4.036881_pt1 | contig 15700 bp, 19 predicted proteins | sample MGYA00519469_ERZ836877 | MGnify/ENA primary metagenome ERZ836877 (study PRJEB31850, sample SAMEA3708809) | human gut metagenome | biome: human gut; feature: human-associated habitat; material: faeces | place: China | collected 2014 ... | reverse complement strand
CTTTTGAGTCATCCTCTTCTTAGTATCATTATTTTCTAAAACAGTATCTGAAGGATGGTCTTTCTCCTTTAAATCAGTTTTCTTTTCATCTTGAAATCTAATAGTAAAACTTTTAGGAACACCATCAACTATTCTAACAATATAAGCATAGTTTTTAATGTCATCTTCGTATTTTTTAATAACGTCATAGTCTTCCTCCGTCTCACCATAAACTTCTTGTAATTCATCAATATTAATAGCTCTATTAAAGGCATAAGGTATTTCTGATGTTAATTGACACATATCAAGTAGTGAGCAGTATTCTTCTCCATCAATATCATCAGTAAAGATTCCTGTCTTTTCATCATAACTACCTGTAATAGAACGCAAAACACTAAAAACAAAAGTGTTTTTTGCTATATAATGTCTTTCTAAAATCGTTGTAACATAAAATTCTTCATCCATAATAATTCTCCTTATTATAGCTAATATTATTCTCCAACCCAAATTATTCCAAAGAACTACTATCATGGTAACTCTTAGTTCTTATTATAAATAGTTATTAACTAAAATGCAAAACTTTTTCGTAAACATTAATCTTTTTTTAGCATAAAATAGCAATATAGGTAACTACCTACACAAATAGAAATTACTAGAATACCTTATATTAGATAATAGATAAGAGGTGGATAAAATGAATACAAAGGAAAACTGTTGCTTTTCTAAATTATTAAAAGTAATTGATATTTTACAGAAAAACTCTTGTGGAGAACTTTGTAATGATGAATCATGTACTAGACCATTCTTAGGAGGAAGTCCTACTATCATTTGTTATAATACTAGACCAGTAACATTTTATACAGCAAGTGGAAATATCTTCACAGCTAACTATCAAGTAGCAGGTAATAATAGAACATCAAGTGTCTTTAGAGTAGAAAGTGTAGATGGCTGTTGTGTAAAATGTAGAATACTAGAACCTAACCCTGATCAAAGTGATTTAACAAGAGGTTATCTTGCAACTAATCAATTTATAACTATTAATTTAAACTGTATTTGTGTCATTAGCTGTCTTGCTGATATTATCATTGATAGTTTATAAAAGAAAGGAAAGATATTATGTGTTTTAGTCAAGATGATTCTAAAAGAAACTGCTTAACAAATATATTAGACACTATTCTTTGCCTACAAGAAAAAAAAGATTCTTGTTGTGAGGAAGGTGGTTGTGATAAACCATATTTAGGTCCTACACCAAATCTTGTTTGTTATAACACAAGACCTATCAACTTCTATAATTGTATGAGTGGAACACTTTGGACTTTTCCCTATACTTTAGGAGAAACAAGTAATACATCAAGTGTCTTTAGAATTGAAAATATGGAAGATAATTGTTGTACTTGTAGAGTTCTTGCACCTAATCCTGTAACTAGTAGTGAAGAACCTTATGTAAGTACTAATTCCTTTTTTACAATTAATCTAGATTGTGTTTCAGCAATAAAATGTTTAGCAGATACTTTTGTAAGTGGAGTTTAAAAAAGGCTTCATCACGATTGATGAGCTTTTTTTATTTTTAAAGATGTAATTGTTGCTATAGGAATAATTTCATTGTCTAATGTTATTATACTACTACTAGTTCTAGCAGCTAGAAAGGTATTAACTGTTTTACCGGCAAAAGAAATAGTAACTGGTATATTAAAAGGATAACCTCTTGTTCTAAAAATAGCATTAATTTTATCCTCAATACTTGCTTGTTCTTCCTCTTCTTTTTGTTTAATAACTGGCATTTTAGCTACACTAGATGATTTATAATAACTAGTATTATTGCTAGAGATATTATTACTCACTTTAAAAATCGGTGGTAAATTCTTCATATCTAGTAACCTCCTAATTAATTTTATGTTTTTCTTAATAAAATTTGCTAATATTTGATATAATAATAATGGCTTGTGAGGGGGATATATGTTTAAGAAAAATAAAATAGATTATAGTATATTAGGATTTGTTTTTATCTTTTTCCTAATTAGTGTGGCTACTATTAATAGTGCCCTTACTTATTTACCAAGTGATGTTGGTAATTTAGCTTTAAAACAAGTTATTTGGTATGGAGTTGGTTTATTACTCGTCTTTATAATTTTTAAGGTTAAGAATGAGTACTTATATAGAAATGCTTGGTTTTTTTATATTCTGTGTAATTTACTACTTTTGTGTCTTTTGTTATTTGCCCCGGCTATTAATAACAGTAAGTGTTGGTTTATTATTCCAAAGATTGGTAGTTTCCAACCTAGTGAGTTTACCAAGATAAGTTTAATGTTAGTCCTCGGTACTATGATTAACAACTTTAGATTAGATTATGAAGAGCCTAGTATAAAGGAAGAGTTTATGTTCTTATTAAAGACTTTTATAGTAGTATTAATACCTAGTATTTTAACCTTTCTAGAGCCTGATACAGGAGTTGTTATTATCTACTTTATAATTTATATTTCTATGTTATTTGCATCAGGTATTAGATTAAGATGGTTTATTATTCTAGGAGGAATTATTCTTTTAGCAATTGGTTTAGTCTTAGGTTGTTATTTTACTAGTGAAAAGTTATTTGTCTCTATCTTTGGTAATAATTTATACTACCGATTTGAAAGAGTATTTAACTGGAAAAGTGGTAGTGGCTTACAACTCGAAAATGCTCTTGCTGCTATTGGTTCTGCTGGGGTATTTGGTCACGGTTATAATAAAACTCCTATTTATTTTCCAGAGTCTGGTACTGATTTTATCTTTGCTGTTTTTGCTAGTAATTTTGGACTCTTAGGTTGTTTTTTATTTCTATTATTATTATTACTATTTGATGGAAAACTATTCTTTATTGCTATTAAAAAAATTCCTTTAACAGATAAATTCGTCTTAGCAGGAATAATTGGTATGCTTATCTTTCAACAAATACAAAATATTGGTATGACTATTGGTCTTTTACCAATTACCGGTATTACTCTTCCTTTTATTAGTTATGGTGGTAGTAGTTTATTATCTTATATGATTTTAATTGGAATCATTCTAAATATTAGAGAAGAACATTCTAATTATCAATATAGTTATAAGAAAAAAGGATTGTTTGGTTAATCCTTTTTTAGTACTTCTTGATAAACTTCTTTTAGCTGTTTACCTACTGTTTTAATATCTTTTTCTTTCGCTTTCTTAATAGCATTATCAGTTAATGATGGTAGTTTATTTTCTACTATCTTTTTAGTCTTAATAACAAACTCATCTACATCTCTAGCTTTATAAACATCTACATCTTCTTTAAACCAGTCTTTAAATATTTCAATATCTCTAACTAGTATAGGACACTTCATAGCACAAGCTTCAATGATTGGTATTCCTTCTGTTTCTTCTAGCGTTGGGAATAAAAATAAATCACAGCCACCTAAGGCTTCTTTAATATATTTTTGATCAACATGTCCTGCAAAAGTTAAGTTAGGAAGTTTTGTCTCTACTGCATGTCTAGCATCAGGAGTAGCTGCTGCTAAAGGACTTGATCCAAACCATATAAATTTGTAGTCTGGTAATCTTTTAGCCACTTCAACGAAATCTACAATTCCCTTTCTTCTACTATATATACCAATTCCTACTATTACTTTGTCAGTATCTTTATAATTATATCTTTTTCTAAATGATTCACGGTACTTTTTATCTGGTTTAAAAAAATCCAGTTCTAATCCATTAGAAATAGCTACTATTTTTTTACCTTTTAGTCCTTTATAACCTTTTAGTATCTTTTTAGAATAAACAGTTGGAGTAACAATAATATCTCCTAGTTTATAACATTTTACTATCCACCATTTAAATAATTTACTAGTTAAATGTCCCCCAACAAACCCATCTTTATAGTCTTCTTCGGTCGAATGAGCATGATAGACTATCTTTATTCCTTTTCTTTTTAATTTTTTAGCTAGAAAGTAAGATTTTAAGAAATAGGTATTGATATGTGCTATATCGTAATCAAATGTCTTATAATCTCTTGTATAGTCTACCTTCGCAGATTGTAGAGCCTTCTCTTGATGAAGAATAGCTTTTCCTAAACCACTTACCCCTATCACTTTTAATCCTTCCGCATATAACAAAACCTTCATAATTTTCTTCCTTTCTTAAGACTTATATTTATTTAATTATAACATTATAATTTTTTTAAAAAAAGTGTTGACATCTCTTATATTTCTATGTTAAACTTAATGTGTTGTTGGGGAATTAGCTCAGCTGGGAGAGCGTCTGCTTTGCACGCAGAAGGTCAGGAGTTCGATCCTCCTATTCTCCACCATAATTAGTAATCACTAACTAGAAATAGTTAGTTTTTTTATGTTATATCTTTCAAATCAAAATTAATTACTTTTTTTAATTCATCTAAAGTAGTCTCTACTTGATAGCCTATTTTTCCTCCACTAAATATTAACTTATCATAATTTTTAGCACTGCTATCAATAACAGTCTTAAAACTTTTTTTCATTCCAACTGGAGAACATCCACCATGAATATAACCAGTAAGTGCTAATAGTTCTTTTGATTTTACCATTTCTATATTTTTTTCATTAACAGCTTTGGCAGCCTTTTTTAAATCTAATTCTTTATTTACGGGTACTAAAAAAGCATAGTGATTATTTGTTTTGCCAACTGTAACTAAGGTCTTAAAAGTAAGATTTGGATTTTCATCTAGGGCCTTAGCTACTTCCATCCCACTAATAGCACCAGTTTTCAAATAGTTATAACTATTATATTTAACTTTCTTTTGATCTAATATACGCATTACATTTGTTTTTTCATCTTTTATTTTCATTTAGTCCACCTTTTTCCTACAATAAAAGAGTCTAGAAGACTCTTATTATCAATATTATGGGGCGGCGTATGAGGATCGAACTCATGCATACTGGTGCCACAAACCAGCGTGTTAACCACTTCACCAACGCCGCCATTTCAACTAACAAGCTTATTTTACCAAAATTAGACCCGTCTTGCAACCCTTTTTTTATTTTTTTTGCAACTATTTAGACTTATAAACTAAAAAAGGTAGTCCTTAATTGCGAATCTTCCGATAGTTTTAGACAAGTTATTGAAAGGAAGTTATATATATTACTCTTCTTTTTTGCGTATTAAAGTCTGAATAGTTACAATTTTTTAATAAATTTTACAAAAACAATTGACAAACCACCCTTTTATGGGTATTATAAAAATCACCAATTCGGAATTAGGCGAATTGGTAGCTAGTATCACACTAGCCAACCCCTTTTTATTCTTTTTGGAAGTTAGTTTTTACTGACTTCCTATTTTTTTATTTATTTTTTCTACTGTTATATCTTCTGCTGCTATTTCCCAGTTGATATTGGTATTTCCTTTAATACTACTTTTAATAGTAAAATCAAAATATTCTCCAGCTGTTAATCTAACTTTTCCAGTGGCATCAGTAGTTGGTAAGGCTCCTGTCATACTAATAGTATTAGCAGATTCTTCATACTCCATTGTTATAGCTCCTGTTGTAATAGTATTAGGCTTATTACCTAGTCCTACAAACTTAAAAGCTGCATAACTGATTCCTACTATCATTAGAACTAGTATTAAGACAAGTCCGATTGATAATAGTAGTTGTTTCTTCTTATCCATTTTTTCTTTCACTCCTTCTATTTTATTTACACTAAAAAACAAGATAAGATTAGTCCTATCCTGTTATTAATGCATGATAAAAAACAGTAGTGTTACTGTCTAAATTGCCCCCCCCCATGTTAACTGTTGGTTAACTAAAGAGGCACTTATACTTTTTCTTAATTCACTAGTTGTTGATTTGCGAATTAAAATGTACATCATAAGTAACACCTACCATTTCTTATCTTTAATTAAATTCTACCACGGAAGTGATAAGTTATTCAACTATTTTTTTAATTTAGATAATTATTATAGTAACATAGTAAGTTCTTTTTTACTTAGACCAGTATACTTCATTATCTTATCTAATGATTCTTTTCCTTGAAGCATTATTTTTGCTATAGCTAGTTTTTCTTTATTAGCACCAGCTTTTTCGCCTTCGACTAGTCCCAAAGTTTTGCCCTCGGCTAGTCCCAAAGTTTTGCCTTCGGCTAGGCCATCATCTCTACCACTGGCATATTCAGAGTTTTTTTCTTTTCTAATAACTGCTTCATAGTCATAGTAAGCATTAAATTCATCATTTAATTTTAGTTTTTCCAGTTCACTCATTAATATCAGTCCTTCCTTATAGTTTCCTACTATTTCTTTTAATTCTTCCATGCTCTCACTTGTTAAAATAGAACACAGTGTAGCAAGCTCATTCTTACCATTATACTTAACGCCTTTAAAGTTACTAAGATAAATCTCATAGCTTTCCACACCATCTATTTTAGTATGATAAACACTATCTCTAAAACAGTAGGTAACTAACTTGGCATTTTTCTTTTCAAAGTAAGAATTGTTTAGAGTTATTTGAACAACCTTTTTAGATTTGTAACTATCTCCGACATCATAACCACTTCCTGCCAATCTAAATAGATAATTATATTGTTTTCTTCTTGTCCATTTTGTTACTTCATAATTAACTTCTAGATTAACAATGGTATTATCTTTCTTAAATAATAAATCAAGGCGGTAATCTTTAATATTATTACCTGTATTTAATTCTTGATCTATTAATGTATAATCACTAAGATCTATACCAGTTGCCAAATAAATAAGCTTATAGATGATATACCTTGTATCAGTACTTTTTACTAAATACTTTATAGTAGTATCATATAATGGTTTTATAAATTTCTTTGTCATATTCCTCCCTTCTTTGGACAAGTAGTTAAAGGATAACAGATATGTGTGTCTCTTTGCAAACAGCCAATTTTCAAAATTCACTCTTCCAAATTAGGGGTTTTATCAAATTCAGGCCTTCAATTTAGTAAATTGAGGGTATACTTTTACCGAGATTTACTAAATTAGCATCTGACAAAAAAATTTTCAATTACTTTATATCATAGATACTTACTTATTACTACAACTATAGAATAACTTCTTAATATTTTAACTTTTCCCGTACTAATTATTTTAATCAAGAAAAAACAGAGATAATTAATCCCTGTCTAATAGTAAATTACTACTTTTTCTTTTTAGCATCAAATTTCTTTCTTTCTTCTGTATTTAGTATCTTCTTACGAAGTCTAATATTATTAGGTGTTACTTCTATTAACTCATCAGAATTAATATAATCAAGAGCATATTCAAGTGTTATTGGACGAGGTCTTTTTAAGACAACTGTATGATCACTTCCAGCAGCTCTTGTATTAGTTAACTGCTTACCTTTAGTAACATTAACTGCTAAATCGTTATCACGATTACATTCGCCAATAATCATTCCTTCATATACTTCACAACCTGGTTCAATAAACATAATACCACGGTCTTCTAAGTTTCCGATTGAGTAAGCGGTTGCTTGTCCACTATCAACTGATACTAATACACCTAGTTTTCTCTCCCCAATATCTACACTTTCATATGGCTCATAAGATGAGAATGTATGGTTTATTATTCCATATCCTTTAGTCATAGTCATAAAGTCCGTCATAAAACCAATTAAGCCACGAGATGGAATCTTATAGTTAAGTCTTACTTGATTTTCAAAGTTTTCCATGTTTTGTAGATTTGCTCCACGTAGTCCTAATTGTTCAATAATAGAACCAACACAGTCTTCTGGTATTTCAATTTGTAAATCTTCCCAAGGCTCATACTTAACACCATCTATTTCTTTAATAATTACTTTAGGTTTAGAAACTTGAAGTTCAAAGCCTTCACGACGCATATTTTCAATTAAGATACCTAAATGTAATTCACCACGACCAGATACTAAGAAACTATCATTAGTTGCTGTCTCTACTTTTAAACTAACATCTTTTTGCGTTTCTTTTAATAGTCTTTCTTCAATCTTACGAGCAGTTACTAATTTACCATCACGACCAACGAATGGTGATGTGTTAGCTCCAAATGTCATTTGTAGAGTTGGTTCATCTATATGTAAAACAGGTAGTGGTAAAACTTTTCCTTGTTCACAAATAGTTTCTCCTACTGATATATCAGCAAGTCCAGCGATAGCTACTATATCTCCTGCTTCTGCATGATCTATCTCTACTCTACTATAACCATAGTAACCGAATAGTTTTTGAATACGGAAAGCTTTAGTAGTACCATCTAATCTAACACAGTTAACCATCTCTCCTGTATGAATCTCTCCATTATGAACACGACCAATACCAATTCTTCCGACAAATTCATTGTAGTCAAGTAAAGCTGGTTGAAATTGTAATTCTTTTGTATTATCACCAGTAGGAGCTGGTATTTCACTAATAATTAAATCAAGTAATGGTTCAAAACCAGGCTTTTGAGTAGAAATATCATCTGATAAACTACAAGTTTCATTTAAAGCACTAGCATAGATAACTGGAAATTCTAATTGGTTTTCATCAGCACCCAACTCGATAAATAAATCTAATACTTCATCTACTACTTTAGAACAACGAGCACTTGGCTTATCTACTTTATTAATTACAACGATAGGTTTTACTTTTGCTTCTAAAGCTTTCTTCAAAACGAATCTAGTTTGAGGCATAGCTCCTTCATAAGCATCTACTACTAATAATACTCCATCAACCATATTCATAATACGTTCAACTTCACCACCAAAGTCAGCATGTCCTGGTGTATCTAAGATATTGATACGATAATCTTTATAGTCAAGAGCAGTAGTCTTAGCAAGAATAGTGATACCACGTTCTTTTTCTATGGCATTTGAATCCATTGATACATTGCTAACGTCTTCATTATCTCTAAACATACCTGATGTCTTTAAAATACCATCAACAAGGGTTGTTTTACCATGGTCAACGTGAGCAATAATTGCTATATTTCTTTTTTTCATTTACATCACACTCCAAAATACGTTCTAAATTATATCATATCTTTTAAATAATTACTAGACCTGATATTAAAATAGCACTGATTTTTATTAATCAGTACTATTAATAGATTCTTTTAATACTAACTATTTAGTATTATTTATTTGACTCATTACTTCATCAGCAAAGTTTTCTTCTTTTTTCTCAATTCCTTCACCTACAGCATAACGAATCATTGAAACGATTGATCCACCATTATTCTTAACGAATGTACCTACGTTTACACTAGAATCTTTAATGAATTCTTGTTCTTCAAGACAAATTTCTTTATAGAATTTGTTAAGTCTTCCAGTAACCATTTTTTCTGCTATATCAGCTGGTTTTCCTTCATTCATAACTTGTTCTTTAATTACTTTACTTTCATGATCAACCATATCAGCTGGTACATCACTACGAGTTGCACAAACTGGAGCCATAGCTGCTACATGCATAGCAACGTCTTTTGCTACTTCTAAACTTGTATCAGCAAGTACTACTAAAGCACCAATCTTTCCACCCATATGTAAGTAACTACCAAATACTTCATTGTCATTTTTTTCTACTAATTCATGACGACGGAAAGACAATTTTTCTCCAATCTTAGCAGTTAGAGCAACTAACTTAGCTTCAACTTTCTCTCCATTATCATCAAATGATAATACTTCTTCATGAGTTTTTAAGTTATTAGCTAAAATAGTATTAGCTAGATAATCAACAAAGTTTGTAAATTCTTCATTCTTAGCAACAAAGTCAGTTTCAGAGTTAACTTCTAGGATAACTGCTTTATTACCATCTGTTACTATTTTACAAAGTCCTTCAGCAGCAACACGACTAGCTTTCTTCTCAGCTTTACTGATTCCTTTTTCTCTTAACCAGTCAATAGCTTCATTCATATTTCCATTAGTAGCTTCTAGAGCTTTCTTACAGTCAAGCATTCCAGCCCCTGTTTTATCTCTTAATTCTTTTACATCACTTGCTTTAAACATAATTATTCCTCTTTCTTTATAAATAATTGATTATTAAGCTGCTAACTTTTCAATAATTTCAGCTTTCTTAAGACCTGTTACAGAAATACCTTTTTCTTTTGCTATCTCTTTTAATTCAGCAACTGTCATTTTATCATAATCAACAGTTTCTTTCTTTTCTTCTTTTACTTCTTCTTTAGTTTCTTCTTTTTTCTCTACTTTAGAAGCTTTTTCAGCTGCTCTTTCTTTTCTCTTAGCATCTTTTGCTTTATCTTCTTCAGTAGTGTAATCAATTACTTCATTTCCATTAGCTACTGCTATGGCGTTAGTTAAAGCTCCAATAACTAATTTTACAGCACGAACTGCATCATCATTTCCAGGAATAACATAATCAACCATATCTGGATCACAGTTAGTGTCTACGATACCAAATACAGGTATTCCTAAAATTCTTGCTTCTTTAATAGCTATTTCTTCTTTTCTTGGATCTACGATAATTAAAGCATCAGGTACTTTCTTCATATCACGAATACCACGTAAGTTTTTATTTAACTTCTCATATTCTTTCTTAAGTCCTGCTACTTCTTTCTTAGGAAGTAAATCAAATGTTCCATCTGTTTCCATCTTTTCGATTTCTTCCATTCTTCTTATTCTTGATTTGATAGTCTTGAAGTTTGTTAAAGTACCACCTAACCAACGTTCATTGATGAAATACATATTTGTACGAGTAGCATTTTCTTCAGCTGCTTCTTGAGCTTGCTTTTTAGTACCTACAAATAAAACCTTTCCACCATTTTCTGCTATTTCTTGTAATGCTGCATAAGCTTTTTCAATAGCTCTAGCCGTTTTTTGTAAATCGATAATATAAATATCATCTCTAGTAGTATAGATGTATTCCTTCATCTTAGGATTCCATCTTCTTTTTTGATGTCCAAAATGAACACCAGCTTCTAATAAATAATTCATTGATACAACTGTCATATATTTTTCTCCTTTTCGTTTTTATATCTTCTATTTTGTTCTAAAGACTACCACCATCACTGGCACTAGATAATCTAATTCCAAAATATGTTTATTTGTTTAATAATTCAATGATTTCAGCTTTTTTAAGTCCTGTTACATTAATAGATTTTTCTTTTGCTATTTCTTTTAATTCAGCAACTGTCATTTTGCTATAATCTTTTTCTTCACTTTTAACTTCAGCTTTAGTTTCTTCTTTCTTAGCTGGTTTTGAAGCTTTAGCTACTTTCTTTTCTCCTTTAGCAACACTAACTAATTCAGTGAATGCTTTAGGATCATTAATAGCTATTTCTGATAACATCTTACGGTTAATTTCTATACCGTTTTTAGTTAATCCATTAATGAATTTTGAATAACTGATATCGTTTAGACGACATGCAGCATTGATACGAGTAATCCATAATTTTCTGAATTCTCTTTTCTTTTGTTTTCTATCACGGAAAGCATATTGTCCTGAATGCATTAATTGTTCTTTTGCAGTCTTATATAATCTATGCTTACTTCCAAAATATCCTTTTGCTTGTTTTAATACTTTTTTATGACGAGCTTTTGTTGTTGCTCCATTCTTTACTCTTGCCATACTTTCTCCTCCTTCATCTCATTTTAAAGAACATTCTTTAAACGATTTTGATCTGCTTTACTTAAGTTAGATCCTTTTCTATTCTTACGATTTGCACTAGTTGGTTTATAACCAGTATTATGACGACTTCCTGGACGTCCTATTTTAATATCATTTTTACGTTTTTTGATTACTTTTGCTGTTCCCTTATGTGTTTTAATCTTTGGCATAATTTTATTCCTCCTACTTATCTTTTTTTGGTACTAACATCATCGTCATGTTACGACCGTCTAATTTTGCTTGTTCTGCCACTTCAGCATATTCACTTGCTTTTTCTGCAAAACGATCTAAGACTTCTTTACCAAGTTCTGTATGTGCCATTTGTCTGCCTTTAAAACGAATACTAAGCTTAACCTTATCACCTTTTTTAAGGTATTTAATAGCATTTCTTAATTTTGTTTCAAAGTCACCTACATCTATTACAGGTGATAAACGAAACTCTTTTAATTCTGCTTGACTAGCTCTTTGTTTCTTTAAGGCATCTTTTTCTTTCTTTTGTCTTTCATAACGGTACTTGTTATAATCCATTACCTTACATACAGGGGGATTACCATTTGGATTCATTAGTACTAAATCAAGATTAGCATAATTTGCAAGTGTCCTAGCATCTTGAATTGATTTAATCCCAACTTGTTCTCCATTTGGTCCAATAACTAATACTTCCTTGGCTCTAATCTCATCATTAATCATTAGACTATTCTTGTCTTTTGCGATAATTAACACCTCCATAAATTAAGAAAAGTGGATAAACATTTACCCACTTAAAAAACCATATTATTAAATTATAATTTTGGCTTTTTACCTATCGCTATTTAGCAATCAGGTGGATAAACATCGCTTTCCTTTTCTTTAACTGCTAATATTATATGCAAAAAAATAACAAAAGTCAAATACTTTTTGCTATTTTTCCTGTTTTTTCTATATCTAATCCTATTTTTTCATAAAATTCATCTAATTCTTCAGTTGACTCTGCTAACATATCTATTAAAGGTATTCCTTCACTATATAGTGCTAACTCAAAATATGCTTTTTCTTCATTAGTTATTATTTTATTAATTTGTGGATAAATACTTTTTATATACTCTTCTTGATTAGAAAGTGACTCTTTACTAAGTGCTACTATATAGGAAATAGAACGATTTCCTCTATCAGTTGTACAACTACTATTTTGAACAAGGGAAAATCCTTGACTTGTTAATGTATCTATTTGAGAATAGTAATAATGATTATAATCATACTTAACATTATTATTTTTAAACCAATCACTAGCTAATATTTCATTCTTAAAACATGATTCATGTCTTTCATGAGTTATTTCTATCTCATTTGGAATCATTAAACAATGTCCAAAAGAGTGAGCTATTCCATTTGGTTCTATTAATACTCCTTTTACTTTATCTATTTTTATTGACTCATCGCTCAACAATATCACCCCTATCTTATTCTTCCTTTAGCATCTTGTTTAGAAAAACCTAATTCTTCATAAAACTCATCCACATCATATATTATATCTTCAAGTGCTTCACACCCATTTTCATAAATCATTCCTTCAACATAACATGGCTCTGGTACATCTTGTACTTCTTTAATAATAGGATATATATTTTTAAAATAGTTCTTAATATTTGGTATTGATTCTTTTGCAATTTGAATACTATAACAATAATAATTAGTTCCTCTTGGATTAACTGAACTATGATTTATAACGAAAGAAAAACCATACTTAGTCATTTCTGGTATTTGACTAAAAAGAGTTTCATCTTGTTTATAATCATATCCATAGTTTTTAAACCATTCTTTAGGTAATATCTCTCTTTTAAAACTAGGATCATGTGCTTCATCAGCTGTAGTATTTAAAACCATTCTACATTTTCCAAAAGAATGAGCTATTCCATTTGGTTCTATTACTACTCCTTTTACTTTATCTATCATAGACTAACCACCTCTTTATTTTTATGTTTCTCAGCTTCTTTTGTGAACTACCCATAACCTAAAGGTAATAGGCTTCTAAGAGACTAACGGCTCTATTTAAGAAGTTTGATATTTAAGTTTCCACCTAACAAGTTAGGCAATCCTTATTCTTATAGGCGTGTCCACTTCGCCTCTACTGTATAGGATTCTTCCTGTTTTACAAAAACAATACCATTTAGTTTGCAAAGATATTCCAGTTTATTACGCAACTGTCCATAAGGAATATTTACAAAATTTTGATTATTTTGTTTACCAATAGAACTGCTACGCTGAAATGTTTCATTGTAGCCAACAATAAGTATTCCTATATCATTGTTGATGAAACAGTCTATAACCTTGCAATTTGCTTTGTTCATGTAGTCGTTAACCTTGTTGTTGCGGTCACTGGTTATGTTTTTTGACGATTGGTAATCTTTTGCCATCAATGATGAAGTAATCATAAGGACTTATCTTACTACCTTATGGAATAAACAAACCATCACACATATCTAACCAGTAAGTAGCAATTTTTTTCTCTTCTTCTATTGGTATATTCTTCATATTTAGTATCATAATATTCCATATTTTGCACTGAACATAAAAGAAGAGGATTTCCTCTCATCTTTAAAATAGCTATTCTTGTACTATCAAAAACGTAATTAAAATTCTATTCTTTCTTTAATATAGTCTTCTAACTCGTCTAGTTTTACTACTACTTGTTCCATCGTATCTCTATCTCTTACGGTTACGGTATTATTATTAATAGTTTCATCATCTATAGTAATAGCAAACGGTGTACCAATAGCATCACATCTTCTATATCTTTTACCAATACTTCCTGCTTCGTCATAACTACAAGAGAATTTACTAGCAAGACTTTTCCATACTTCATGAGCTTTTTCACTATGATACTTCTTAGCAAGTGGCAATACTGCTACTTTATATGGTGCTAAATATGGATGAAGGTGTAATACTTCTCTTGTTTCATTATTATCAAGAGTCTCTTCTTCATAAGCATCACATAATACTGTTAAGAACATTCTATCCACTCCAACACTAGGTTCAATTACATAAGGAATATACTTTTCATTAGTTTCTGGGTCTAAATAAGCTTGACTAACTCCTGATACTTTTTGATGCTGTGTTAAATCATAATCAGTACGAGAAGCTATTCCCCATAACTCACCAAAGCCAAATGGAAATTTATATTCAATATCAGTAGTAGCATTACTATAGAAAGATAATTCTTCTTTTGAATGATCTCTTAATCTTAAGTTTTCCTTTTTAATTCCTAATGATAATAGGAAGTTATAGCAATAGTCTTTATAATATTGATGCCATTTTAACTCATCCCCTGGCTTACAGAAAAATTCCATTTCCATCTGTTCAAATTCTCTAACACGGAAAATAAAGTTACCCGGTGTTATTTCATTTCTAAAGCTTTTACCTACCTGACCAATACCAAATGGGACTTTAAGTCGCATACTTCTTTGAACATTTAGAAAATCAACAAATATTCCTTGAGCTGTTTCTGGTCTTAAATAGACAGTATTTTTAGCATCTTCTGTTACTCCTTGGAATGTTTTAAACATCAAGTTAAATTCTCTTATATCAGTGTAGTCTAATGCTCCACAGTTAGGACAAGTTATATTATGTTCCTTGATATAGTCCATTAATTCTTCATGATTCATTCCTCCAGCATCTTCTACTCCATCAGCTTCTACTAGTTTATCCGCACGATGTCTAGTCTTACATTTCTTACAGTCGATTAAAGGATCTGAGAATGTAGCTATATGACCTGATGCTTCCCAAGTCTTTGGATTCATTAGTATTGCACTATCTAGTCCTACACAGTTTATATCTTCTTGAATAAATTTCTTCATCCAAGCATTCTTAATATTATTTTTAAGTAAAACTCCTAGGGAACCATAATCCCAAGTATTAGCAAGTCCACCATAAATTTCACTTCCTTGGAATACATATCCATATTGTTTACAAAAAGCTACTAGCTTTTCCATAGTTAATTTTTCCATAAACTTCCTCTTTTCTTTCTTATATATTATAGTAGTTTTTCAATCTCTTCACAAGATGAAATTATCTTAAAGTAACAAGATAAGTCTTCATCTTTACTTATATAATTATTTTCTTTTAGACTTTTAAGTTCTTGAAGTAGTAGGTCAAAGTCACCAAACTCATTATATAGATATATCTTT